>ERZ651776.5709-NODE-5709-length-10611-cov-4.266945_pt1 | contig 10611 bp, 8 predicted proteins | sample MGYA00514761_ERZ651776 | MGnify/ENA metagenome assembly ERZ651776 | reverse complement strand
TAATCACGATATATATAAAGTTATTGAATTTTTACACGTAAAACCAGGTAAAGGACCCGCATTTGTTCGTACCAAGATGAAAAGTGTGACTACAGGAAAAGTACTAGACAATACCTTTTCGGCAGGACATAAAATTGATGAAGTACGCGTAGAGACTCATAAATTTCAATTCCTATATCCAGAAGGGGATACCTATCACTTTATGAATGTGGAGGATTATACTCAAATTACTTTGCAAAAAGACACCATAGATGCTGCAGATCTACTTAAAGAAGGAGAAGTGGTAACCGTACTTATTAACTCAGAAGATCAAGCACCACTATCTGTAGATATGCCTGCGAGTGTTATTCTTGAAGTAACCCATACAGAACCTGGTGTAAAAGGAAACACAGCGACCAATGCTACAAAACCTGCAACCGTAGAGACAGGAGCTGCCGTAAATGTTCCTTTATTTATAAATGAAGGCGATAAGATCAAAATCGAAACTGCCAAGGGAACCTATAAAGAAAGAGTTAAAGAATAATCTGTTCTTTTAGATCTCCATCTTTTTAATTTGAATGTATAGTTAACATACCGATTGTGAAATTTCCTCAAGTACACACATTACAGCAAATAGCAACTATTATTAATGCGACTCCTATTGGAGATGCTAATTTCTCTGTATCTGGTATGAATGAAATTCATGTCGTAACGCCTGGAGATATTGTATTTGTAGATCATCCTAAATATTATAAAAAGGCATTAGAAAGTGCTGCTACGATTATACTTATTAATAAAGAAGTAGACCGTCCAGAAGGAAAGGCGTTGCTTATTTCTGACGATCCATTTAGGGATTTTAATAAACTTACGGATTATTTTAAAGGGTTTTCCGCTTCCGCGAAAGCGATCTCAGAAACTGCAGAAATAGGAGAGGGAACCATCATTCAACCTAATAGCTTTATTGGGAATCACGTCACTATTGGAAAAAATTGTTTGATTCATTCTAATGTGAGTATTTATGATCATACTGTAATAGGAGATCACGTAACGATTCATGCTGGAACTATATTAGGATCTGATGCTTTTTATTACAAAAAACGTCCAGAAGGTTTTGATAAACTAAAATCTGGAGGTCGTGTGGTGATAAAAGATCATGTAGATATAGGTGCAGCATGTACTATAGACAAAGGGGTTACAGGTGATACCACTATAGGAGAAGGAACAAAAATTGATAATCAGGTGCATATTGGACATGATACGGTTATTGGTAAAAAAGTATTAATTGCCTCACAAACAGGTATTGCGGGCTGTGTGATTATAGAAGATGAAGTAATACTCTGGGGCCAAGTAGGAGTTACTAGCGGTATTACGATAGGCGAAAAAGCAGTGGTCTCTGCACAAAGTGGCGTAAGTAAATCTTTAGAAGGTAAAAAGAGTTACTTTGGTACCCCAGCAGGAGATTTTAGAGAAAAATACAAAGAGCTAGCCAATCTTAGAATGGTTCCTGAACTCATACAACAATTAAAGGATAAAAAATGAATACAAGCGGTAAAAGCATCGTAAGCGGTTTCTACACTTCAGATTTCTTTAACGAAACAGAAAACGTAAACAAATACCTTCATCCAGACATGGAACTCTTTTGGAATGCAAGAACAGGGTATTTACACATGAGTAGAGAAGATGTCCTTACCATGGCTTCAGAAGCGTCAAAATCTTTTGACACAGTGCGTTGTGAAATCACACATCTATTGGAAGATGGAAACAATGTGACGATACGATACACGTATTTTGTGAAGACAATAGAAAATCCAAACGAAGAAGTACCTGTAGCTCATTTTATGGCAATATGGACGATTAAAGACGATTTGATGTACCGTGGTTACCAAATGAGTCAACCCGCAGAAGAAGATCCAGAAGCAATGATTTCGTATCAAGGTATAAATTTGTAAAAATACCTTCGACAAAAGCCCACAAAAAACTATTTTTGCAACTGCAAAACTTAAAAACAAACAATGAGCGTTTTAGTAAATAAAGATTCAAAAATTATTGTTCAAGGATTTACAGGAAGTGAAGGAACTTTTCACGCTGGTCAAATGATTGAATATGGAACCAATGTAGTAGGTGGTGTAACTCCAGGAAAAGGAGGTCAAACACATCTAGATCGTCCTGTTTTTAATACAGTAGAAGAAGCTGTTCAAAAACTAGGAGCAGACACTACGATCATTTTTGTTCCTCCAGCTTTTGCTGCAGATGCTATTATGGAAGCTGCAGAAGCAGGTATTAAAGTGATTATTACTATTACAGAAGGGATTCCTGTTGCCGATATGATTAAGGCATCTAATTACATAAAAGATATCGATTGCCGCTTGGTAGGACCTAATTGTCCAGGAGTGATTACCCCAGGCGAAGCAAAAGTTGGAATTATGCCTGGATTTGTTTTTAAGAAAGGGCGTGTAGGAATTGTTTCAAAATCTGGAACGCTTACGTATGAGGCGGCAGACCAAGTTGTAAAACAAGGTCTTGGAATCACAACAGCTATTGGTATTGGCGGAGATCCAATTATTGGAACCACCACAAAAGAAGCGGTTGAGTTATTAATTAACGATCCAGAAACAGAAGCTGTTGTGATGATTGGTGAGATAGGAGGACAGCTTGAAGCAGATGCCGCAAACTGGTATAAGAATAGCGGAAGCAAAAAACCTATTGTAGGATTTATAGCAGGAGAAACTGCTCCTGTTGGTCGTACGATGGGACATGCTGGTGCCATTGTAGGAGGAAGTGATGACACTGCACAAGCTAAAAAAGCCATTATGAGAGCATGTGGTATTCACGTAGTAGACAGCCCAGCCGAAATTGGAAAAAGAGTAGCAGAAGTTTTAGGGCAAACCATAAAATAAGGATGATAAATAAATAAAAGATCTTGTAATTAAGATCCCGCCTAAAAAAGCGGGATTAATTCAACTTGCAATATGGAGTGCATCTTAAAGACTTCTCCATATTGAGTTTTACTAGTAAACTTTAAAAACCTCTTGAATTTTCAAGAGGTTTTTTTGTGTACACCCTTACGCATTTCCTTATATTTGGGATTATAGAAAAGAGTACGATTAAACGACCAATAGATATGAAATTACTAGAAGGAAAAACAGCCATTATTACGGGAGCCAGCCGTGGTATTGGAAAAGGTATCGCTGAGGTTTTTGCTCAGCATGGAGCTAATGTTGCATTTACCTATAGTTCTTCTGTAGATGCAGCAAATGCACTAGAAGATACACTTAAAGCCAAAGGGGTAAAAGCCAAAGGATATAAAAGTAATGCTGCCGATTTTGAAGAAGCTCAACAACTTATAAAAGACGTAGCAGAAGATTTTGGCGCTATTGATATTTTGATCAATAATGCAGGAATTACAAAAGACAACCTGTTAATGCGTATGTCTGAAGAAGATTTTGATACCGTTATAGAAGTCAACCTAAAATCGATCTTCAATATGACAAAAGCGGTACAACGTACCATGCTTAAACAACGCCACGGAAGTATCATCAACATGAGCTCAGTGGTGGGTGTAAAAGGGAATGCTGGACAAGCCAACTATGCGGCTTCAAAAGCCGGTATGATTGGATTCTCTAAATCTATGGCGTTAGAATTGGGATCACGTAATATACGTACCAATGTGATTGCTCCAGGATTTATAGAAACAGAAATGACTGCTAAACTAGATGAAGATACAGTTAATAGCTGGCGTAATGCGATTCCTTTAAAAAGAGGCGGACAGCCAGAAGATATCGCAAATGCGTGTGTCTTCTTAGCGAGTGATTTAAGTGCTTATATTACAGGACAAGTGCTTCACGTAGATGGAGGAATGTTAACATAAGTCTTTTAAAAGACGCTATTTTATATGACAAGTACCACCTTATTATTGATTATTGGAGCAGGTATCATTGCTTTGGCACTCGCTATATTCCAATATTTCTATAAGGCTGCTTATAAAACAAAACGCAACAAAGTCTATGCTTTGTTGCGTTTTTTTACTGTTTTTGGGCTCTTGTTATTACTCATTAATCCTAAATACAAACAACAAACCTATTATACAGAAAAACCATCTTTAGCAATTGCTATAGACAATTCGGCGAGTATTCAGTATGTAGGATATGAAGATCAAGTACGAAATGCTTTGGTACGCTTTCGCGAAAGCAAAAAACTAGAGGACGCCTTTGATATTCAGTATTTTAAATTTGGAACCGAAGTTACTACGCTAGATTCGTTAGATTTCGCCGAAAGGCAAACCAATATAGCCTCCGTTTTCTCATCATTTACTGCATTGTATAGGAATGAGGTGGCTCCTGTGATACTCCTGTCAGATGGGAATCAAACCTTCGGAGAAGCCTTTGAATATACAAGTAAAAACTTTAAGCAACCTGTATATCCAGTAATTGCTGGTGATACCATTGTATATGACGATCTGATTGTAGGACAAGTAAATGTAAATAGATACGCTTACATTAATAATAAATTTCCTGTAGAAGTTTTTACCAGCTATACGGGTACTCGGGAGGTAGCATCAAGATTGACGATACGCTCTGGAAACAGCATTCTGCACCAAGAAAACATTACATTTTCTGATCAGAAAAAATCACAAGTAATCACTGCACTTATTCCTGCAAATAAAGTAGGAGTGCGACAATTTTCTGTAAATCTACAACCTATAGAAAATGAGAAAAATAAAAAGAATAACAGTAAAAACTTTGCTGTAGAGGTGATAGACCAGAAGACCAATGTGCTTATAATTTCTGATATTATACATCCAGATTTGGGAATGCTCAAAAAAAGTATAGAAAGCAATCGGTTGCGGAGTGTCACTTTCGCTAAACCTGCCGAAGCTATTGGGAAATTGAATGAGTATCAACTCGTTGTTTTGTACCAACCTAATGGTCTTTTTCAGTCCGTTTATAGGGAACTTGAATCGTTAGGTAAAAATAGCATGACAATCACGGGCACTAAAACGGATTGGATGATTTTAAATCGACTTCAAAATGAGGTCTTCCATGAGGTCACCACACAGGAAGAAGATGTCCAAGGAGTTCCCAATGCTAATTTTTCTACGTTTGTATTAAATGATATTAATTTTTCTGACTTCCCGCCTTTAAAAACAAGTTTTGGTGATATCACTTTAAAAACAGAAGCAGATGTTGCGCTCTATCAAAAAATAGGTACCATTACCACAGAAGCTCCGTTACTAGCCACTACCGATCAAAATGGGAGGAGAGGAGTTTATATTTTTGGCGAAGGACTCTGGCGGTGGAGAGCGCAAAGCTATATAGATACGCGTAGTTTTGAAGTATTTGACAATTTTATAGACAACTTAATTCAGTATGCGGCTTCCAATAAACGAAAAAGCAGGCTTAATCTCGATTATGAATCTTTTTATTATGGAAATGGATCTGTAAAACTCTTTGCGCAGTATTTTGATAAGAATTATGTATTTGATTCTAGAGCCGCTTTAACAATGAAGGTGGTAAATACAGAAACAGAAAAAGTATATGAAGCACCCTTTTTACTGCAACGTAATGCGTATGAAATTGATTTGAGTAATCTCGTGCCAGGAGACTATTCTTTTACAGTAACAGTACAAGACCAAGGGCTTGCTCGTTCAGGATCGTTTACCATCGTACCTTTTGAAGTAGAACAACAATTTTTAAATGCCAATCTATCAGCATTATCACAGGTAGCAACAAACACTAATGGTCTGCTTTATGATATCTCTGCTATAGATCAACTTATCGCCTCTTTATTAGAAGATAGTAGATACAGACCTGTGCAGAAAAGCACTGAAAATGTTGTACCTTTAATAGATTGGAAATGGCTTCTAGCTGTTCTTGCGTTACTACTTGCTATAGAGTGGTTTATGCGTAAGTATAATGGTCTCACTTAAAATTAAATTAACTAAAAAATAGATTATGGATAAATTACCAAAAATTGGATTACCTATTATTGTAATATTAATTCTTGTTATTGTTGTATTAGTAAAATCGGCAGTGACTATAGATGCAGGACATGCAGGTGTTCTATATGAAACGTTAGGAGATGGTGTAGATCCAGATAAAGCTCCATTAGGACCTGGATTTCACTTAATTGCTCCTTGGAACAGAGTGATTGACTATGAAACACGTCAGCAACAATTATTTGAAGAAATGAGAGTGCTTTCTTCAAATGGTTTGGAAATTCAAATTGATGCGACTGCATGGTATAAGCCAGTCACAGCAGATATTGGAAAGCTTCACAATCAAAAAGGGAAGGACTACCTAGAAAGAATTATTCAGCCAGCCATTCGTAGTGCTGCTCGTAGTGTTGTAGGTCGTTATACGCCAGAGCAATTATACAGTAGTAAGAGAGATGCAATACAAGAAGAAATCTTTCAAGAAACTGAAAAAATAGTTTCAGATCAATTTATTCAATTGAATAATATACTGATTCGTGACGTCACACTACCACCTACCATTAAAGAAGCAATTGAGCGTAAATTAAAGCAAGAGCAAGAATCATTAGAATATGAATTTAGGCTGGTTACCGCAAAAAAAGAAGCTGAAAAAGTAACTATTGAAGCGCAAGGAAAAGCAGATGCCAACCGAATTTTAAGTGCATCTCTTAACGATCAAATTCTTCGAGATAAAGGAATTGATGCGACGTTAAGACTTTCAGAATCTCCTAATTCTAAAGTGATTATCATTGGTTCTGGTGATAGCGGATTACCAATTATTCTTGGAAATAATTAAGAGTGATATACGTAAAGTGAATATTTATAAATAATCGTTTTACTAGATGCTAAAAAAGCAGCAATTCAAATATGAATTGCTGCTTTTTTTGTCTAGACAAACTTTTGAGATTGCTAATGAATAATTAGCTTTTTAGTGATTTTGTTATCTTGAGATTTAATTTGTAAAAGATATATCCCTGACGTTAATGTACCACTCGTATAGAATGTATTTTTAGTATTCTCAAGATTACCTTCGTATACTACTTTTGCTTGCTGTCCTGTAATAGTATATAAAATGATGGAGCCTTCGCCTTGAAGCAGATGATCTATTGTAAATTGATCTATCACTGGGTTTGGAAAAATGTGAGTATTTCTATTTGTTATTGTATTTTCTTCCAGACTAAGAACCAGCGTGCTTAGATTAATTTGATAAATAGATCTTCCAAAAGTTCCTGCATATAACGTTTGTGTAGGTTGATGGTATTTTAAATCTCTAGTAATAGTAGGGGGTAGGTCATTTCCTAAAATATCCCAAGTACTTCCATCATCTTCAGAATACCAAACACTCATATCTGTAGCAACGATGAGTAATTCTCCTACCTCACTAGGTACTATAATGACATCATTTGCGGGAATACTAGGTAAATTAGAAGAAATATCTTCCCAAGACTGACCTCCATTTATTGTTTTAAACACATGAGGTGTATAGTCAAGATTACTAAATCCTGATAGTGTTACATAAGCCGTTTGATCTTCTTCTGGATGAATGGCTAATGATGTAATATACCTGTCTGGTAGTCCGTCGCTTATATTTTCCCAAGTATTTCCACCGTCAAAAGTAACATAGATATTTCCGTCATCACTTCCTGTGTAAATTGTATTTGTATTTGTATAAGAGGCTGCAATAGCTGTTAATGTACCAAAGCTAAGTGATCCACTTGGGTGTAATCCATCAGTTAGGTCGTCACTAATAGCCGTCCAGTTTACAGCTCTGTTTTCAGATAGATATAATTTATTACTACCATAGTATACAATTTCTGGATTGAAAGGAGATAAGATCACAGGTGTATTCCAGTTGGTACGATCTGATGGATCTATGCCATTTAAGGCAGATGTAAAATTAAAACCACCGTCAGTAGATCTAGCTAAATTTCCAAATTGAGACTCCACATACGCAAAACTATTATCTACTGGATCTACGTTTACATGAAAACCATCACCACCCCATACTGAAAACCAAGTATTATCGCCATTTGCAATACGTATACTATTATTATCTTGAGTCCCTCCAAATAGATTTTCAGGATTAGTAAAGTCAACTTCTATATTATAAAACTGTGTGATGGGAAGGTTTAAAAACGGAGTCCAAGTAACACCTCTATCTTCAGAGATATAAGCACCTCCATCATTACCCGCAAGAATAAAATCTGCATCTAATCTAGAAAACTCCATTGCATGATGATCTACATGCATACCGTTTACAGATTGCCAACTAGAGCCACTATCTAAGGTTTTAAAAAGTCGTTGCCCTAAAACAAAAACTTCGTCAGCATTGTCAGGGTGAACTCTTATGTTTCCAAAATACCATCCAAAAGAAGCATCTATATTATTAAGTGCATTATTTGAAATGAGAGTCCATGAATTCCCGTTATCTATTGATTTATAAACACCGTCAAAAACGTTTGTAATTTCATTAGTTGTATATCTAGCATACACAATATTCGGATCAGATTCAGAGATAGCTAGCCCAATCCGACCTGTTTGCTCGTCAGAAACAGGTAATCCATTCGTAAGTATTTCCCACGTATCACCTCCATCTGTAGAGCGATGTATAGCAGATGTTACACCTCCATAATCACGTTGATACGGTTTGCGAGTACGTTCCCACATCGCTGCAAAAATGACATCTGTATCTATAGGATTCATAACAACATCTATAGCTGCTGTTGAGTCTGTTACAAATAAAACTTGCTCCCAATCATCACCGCCAGATGTTGTTCTATAAATACCACGCTCATCATTTTTTCCATATAAAATTCCTGTAGCCGCCACAAAAACACGATCTGAGTTTGTAGGATCTACCACAACTCGTCCAATATGATTTGTTGCTTCAAGACCAGCACTCGTCCAAGAATCACCTCCATCATCAGATCTATAGATCCCATTTCCTAAAAAAGCTCCAGAAGTAGCACTTCCATTAGCTTCTCCAGTACCTACATAAATACGTTGTGCGTCAGATGGAGCAATAGCAATATTTCCAATAGATGGTATCCCAATATCATCAAAAATCGGATCCCAATGGAGCCCTTTATCTAAACTTCTAAAAACCCCACCTACCGCTGTTGTGATATATAAATGATCATTATTTACAGGAGAGATAGCTACATCTGTAACACGCCCTCTTATATTTAAAGGCCCCACAAACTCCCAGTCAACTTCTTGTGTAGCTCGGTTGGTCATGATATTTTTACGTTGTGTTCGCGCTAGATTGATCGCTTGCTTACTTATAAAATTATCGGGATACGCTCGTTGATTATACATCCATTCATTAGGATATTCAGGACGACTAGCTTTCTCTTCTGTCGCAAAAACTTCCTTTTTAGAAGAAGGAATTAAAAATAATAGTATTATCAATAAAAATGCAGTAAAGAGAAGAGCAAACGGTAGAATTTTGGTTTTTAGAGGCATAAGTATGTGAATTACGATGGCAAATTAATTAAATTGCTTCCAAAAAGATGGAGGTTCTACATAGTAGTCTAGTAACATTCAAATGGGTTGCTTCAAAATTAACAGAATAAATGAACTAATAGATCGTATATGCAAATAAATACCATTGCTTTTGATGCAGATGATACCCTTTGGGTAAATGAAACATTTTTTAGAGATGCAGAAGATCATTTTTGTCTATTATTTAACGACTACATACCCTATGAAGAATGTCAAGAGCAATTATTTAAAATGGAAATGCGTAATCTCCCGATGTACGGATATGGCATCAAACCTTTTACGCTTTCATTAATAGAGGCAGCGATTGAGATTACAAATAATAAGGTATCTACCAAACAAATTTCAGAACTAATAGCATTAGGTAAAGAAATGCTGGATGCCCCTGTACAACTCATAGATGGTATTGAAAATGTGCTAAGTACGCTTTCGCGAAAGCATAAACTCGTGGTAGCAACAAAGGGAGATTTATTGGATCAAGAACGAAAGTTAGATAAATCAGGATTGGCAAAATACTTTCATCATATAGAAGTCATGTCTGACAAACAACCTAAAAACTACACAAAATTAGTCAATCACCTAGATATTAAACCACAAGAATTTTTAATGGTTGGAAATTCACTAAAATCGGATATACTTCCTGTATTAGAAATAGGAGGACATGCATTTCATATTCCATTTCATACCACTTGGATTCATGAACAAGTAGCAGAAGAAATACAACATATCCATTTTAAAGAGTTAGCAAAAGCATCAGAAATAATAGAATTATTAAAATAGGATAGGATTTTTGTACTTTCTGAGAAAGTACTGTGACAAATAGCTTATGAATGCTTTTTCCGAATCTGAGTCACAGATAAATATTTAAGATGATGTTTATAGAAAAATAAATTCTTTTAAGTAAAACGTTTAAATGTTTTTTTTGCAGATATAAATGGAAGTTAAATAGTCTGTTTACAGATGAATATAAAAGGATTTGAATTTTATTAAAAAAAACCACATTTAACACCTTTAAAATTTTGTTTTCTATAAGATGATCTTGTACATTTGCATCCGCTTTATAAAAGCAAGTTCATTTGAAATAAAATAACGGAGAGGTGCCAGAGTGGTAATGGAGCAGATTGCTAATCTGTCGACGGGTAACTGTCGCCAGGGTTCGA
>ERZ651776.5705-NODE-5705-length-10617-cov-2.728937_pt1 | contig 10617 bp, 11 predicted proteins | sample MGYA00514761_ERZ651776 | MGnify/ENA metagenome assembly ERZ651776 | reverse complement strand
GTTGTAGATCATCGGGATTTCAACAAAGATCGCAATGCGTTCGAGGTTGTTCTTCATGCAAAGCTTGAAGAGGCGAAGCCTGACATCGTGTGCCTTGCGGGGTTCATGCGCATCCTTACGGAAGGGTTCACCTCGCGTTACGAAGGGCGCATGCTGAACATCCATCCGTCGCTTTTGCCAAAGTACAAGGGTCTGCACACGCATGCCCGTGCACTAGAGGCTGGTGACGTCGAGCACGGTTGCACCGTCCATGAGGTCACCGCAGCGTTGGATGACGGCCCGATTCTGGGGCAGGCGCGTCTGACGATTGGCCCGGATGACACCCCCGACACGCTGGCCGAACGCCTGCTGCCGCTGGAGCACAAACTTTATCCTGCCGTGTTGCGCCGCTACGCAGCAGACGAGCGTTCCCCGTTGTATCTTTGACCGGACCGCAAGAGAGCGCCTTCCCATTTGCGCAAACAGGCGTGGGCGATGGCGGGCGGATCACTCGTTTGCAGTTCCGGAAACAGGCTTAGAACCTCTGCTTGGGAAGTGCGATCCAGCGTCGACATCGTCATTGATCCCAAATGCAAACTTTCAGACAGCGCGCCCTCGGCGTATATGACCTCGTGTTGGTCAAAACTCATGTGAACATAGGTGATCTCGTTGCAGGGTACGCAACGAATGGTGGAATCGTTGATGAGGTGTTTGGCCGCAACGAAGACCTGCGATTCGCCGAAATACACTTCGCTGCGCCAGTCGCTGACCAGCATCCGGTGCTGCGGCGAAACACGAAGGTCACGGTAGTTGCCCAATGCACCTGCTCGAATCAAAATAGGGGCCATGTCCGCGCGGCCACTGATGCGGCGTTGACCAATCCAGCGGATCGGTTTCAGGCCGTTGTCCAGCGTCCGCACGAGGTCTCCGACCTTCAGGGACTCGATCGCGACGGGGCCGGTGTCGGTTTCCACAAATGTGCCAGCCGCAAAGCAGGGAAAAACGGGCGGGGTGGTTGAAAGGCTGGAAAATTCGAATTCTTGGTATCTGACGGGATTCAAGCCCGGCCCGAACTGGTGAGTGCCGGCCGTGATGCCGTCAAGATCAATCACCAGCCCGGTGTCGCCATCGCCATCAAAGATGAAATGCTCAGCGGATGTAGTGCGTCCGTTGTAGGCATCCGGGTCCGACAGTTGGCTGGTATAGAGAGGTGTTGGTGGATCAGTGTCCGGATATGCGAAAACGGTAACGGTCATGCCGTATTCGAACCCGGTGTCCGACCCACTTACGCCTGTGATTTCAATGCGAAAGACATCAGTGGCCGTGCCAAGGGGTTCGGTGTCACCAAGTTGAACCTTGGTGCCGTTACTCTTGCCGCTGACCGAAACCGAGTTGTAGAACCCGATTTCGTCGCCCGTAAGATAAAGTTCTAACGTGGCCACCGAAAGGACGCCTTTGCTTGCCCCCCCGGGAAAAGCGCCCTTATTTTTACATTTCCTTCACTTTTTCACAATGATGAATGGAGGGGAGAGGCCACAGCGTGTCGTTCATGCACGTTGTCAGGACTTTAACTTGTGTCGCGCATCCCTTAGGAATGACGGAACGCGTACGATAACCGCGACAGACATAAGAAAAGAACGAGATGAAAACCATCACGACGACCGCCGAGCTTGCCGCATTCTGCAAAGACGCCGCAAAATTTCCGTACGTGACTGTGGATACCGAATTTCTGCGCGAACGAACCTATTATTCCAAACTTTGTCTGATCCAGCTTGCCTATATGGGCAACGGGGTAGATGACGCGGTGCTGGTCGACCCATTGGCCGACGGCATCGACCTTGCGCCGCTGTATGAGTTGTTCGAGGACGTGGGCGTCGTAAAGGTGTTTCATGCCGCACGCCAGGATTTGGAAATTTTCTTTGTGGATCAAGGAATTATTCCTGCGCCATTGTTCGACACGCAGGTTGCCGCGATGGTTTGCGGGTTTGGTGAACAGGCCGGGTACGAAACGCTGGTGCGCAAGATCGCCAAGGATACGGTGGATAAATCCAGCCGCTTTACCGATTGGTCACGCCGCCCGTTGACGGAGGCGCAAAAGACCTACGCGCTGGCGGATGTCACCCATTTGCGGGTGATTTACGAATTCCTGTCCGAACAGCTGGACAAATCAGGACGCAAGAAGTGGGTGGCCGAGGAGATGGCCGTTCTGAATGATCCGGCAACCTATCAGGCGGACCCTGACAGTGCGTGGAAGCGGGTGAAGACCCGCACCAGTTCCGGGAAATTCCTGTCCATTGTACGTGAATTGGCGCGGTTCCGTGAAAACCATGCCCAGTCGCGCAATATTCCACGCAACCGTGTGTTTAAGGACGACGCCTTGGTTGAACTGGCATCAACCAAACCCGCATCCGAAAAAGACCTTGGCCAGTCGCGCCTGTTGCTGCGCGAAGCGCGGCGGGGGGACATTGCCGAGGGAATTCTCGAGGCGGTGAAGGTGGGGCTGGCGGTAAAGCCGGAAGACGCGCCGCGTGTTGATGTGAGCCGTGAGAAATTGCAGGTGAACCCGGCCCTGGCCGATATGTTGCGGGTCTTGGTGAAATCCAAAGCCGACAACGAGGGTGTGGCGCAAAAGCTGATCGCAAACAGCGCTGATCTGGACGCGATTGCGGGCGGGATGCGCGATGTCGCCGCCCTGCGCGGATGGCGCAAAGAGGTGTTCGGCGATGATGCGCTGCGCCTATGTGCCGGTGAAATCGGCCTTGCTGTCAAGGGCGAAAAGGTCGTGACCTTTACGCTGTAGGGGTTAGCGCGCGGCTGTCCGTGCGTTGCTTGCCGATTGAACCCGAACGGAGCGGATACCAGCCAGCTCACCCGATGAAATGTCGTAGGCGGCAGTGATCTGGCGTGACCGGTCGGTGCCCGGTACATTGAACGCAGTGGGTGCCTGAGCGCGGAATTCCAGCAGCAAAACCCCGTTTTCAACGCCACGGCTGACCAGTTCGGCATTGAAATACCCCTGCGTCGGGGCAATACCGACCGCGCTGACGATTGCGCCCGTGGGGCTGCGATCGACGCGCAGGGATGACACGCTTTGCACCAAAGTACGGCCATCAACAGTGATGGTCCGGCGGCCTTCGCGTACCAAGGGGCGGATGTCGCCATTGGCAGTGACAGGCGCTTGCGTGCTTTGGCCAAACCAGTTGAGCGGATTGATCCGGCTGTCGGAGATGCGGGCGCAGCCTGACAGGGACACAAGGACTGCGGTACCTAGAAGTGTTGCTTTGATCATCGTGCGCCCTTTGCCGTAAGTGTGTGTTGGTCCTGCCTAGCCCAAAGTCTGGCCCATGAAAAGTGAGGACTGGACGTTTGGCGGGGCGGGGCATAAGCCAAAGGCAAAATAGGGGAGTGTTATGGCCACGCAAGCCTTTGAAGATATCGCAGAGACGTTCGAATTTCTGGACGATTGGGAAGACCGTTACGCCCATGTCATCGACATGGGGCGTGAAATGCCACCGCTGGATGACGCATTCAAGGTGCCTGCCACCAAGGTGGACGGCTGTGCGTCACAGGTCTGGCTGGTGCCGACGGTCGAAGACGGGGTGTTCACGTTTCAAGGCGCGAGCGATGCGATGATCGTCAGCGGTTTGATCGCGATTTTGCACGCGCTTTATGACGGGCTACCTGTTGAACAGGTGGCCAAAGTCGATGCACGGGCCGAGTTTGAACGGTTGGGCTTGAACGACCATTTGTCGGCGCAGCGATCAAACGGGTTGCGGGCGATGATTGAACGGATCAAATCGGTGGCGGCGTAGGGTCGAGGCGGGACTGTTTGCATGCGCAAATGCGCCCGCCCACCGACCCATAGTTTGAGTTTATCTGGCCAGATGAAGGCGGGGCCTAGCGCAGGTCGGCAAGGGCTGTTTGTAGTTCACCGTACCCTGTAAGGCGGCGTTCAAGCGGCAAGCCCAGGCGTTGCGCGTGTTTTTGGGCCAGTTCCGTCAGGGCGGGGTCGTCCGTTTGGGCTTGGTAGACGACTTTTTCGTAATTGCCGAAGTACATATCGCGCAGATCAGGGTGGCGATCCATGCCCAGCGGTTTCCAGATAAACGCATCGAATTGGCGCACGGAGAAGTCGGTCAGATAGAAGGCGGTCATTTCGTCCAGGTCGGCGAAGGCGTCGTTGCCTTCAAAGAAGCTGTAGCAATGAGGGCCCTGGATCATCCGGATGCCCATGCGGTCGCAGGCTGCCTGCAACAGCCCGCCCGTTCCGCAATCCGCATAAACGACGAATATCTCCGCGAATTCGGCGCGCCGTTCGGCAACCATTTTTTCAACCGCGGCCACGATCTTGTCGGGTGTGTGGTGGTAGTTGGCGGGGAGGCAGTGAAGGTGCAGGTGGTCCCAGCCGTTGGCCTCGTTCAAGGCCAGAATTTCACGGGCCAGCGCGCCACAGGCGATCAGCAGGATACGGTCTGGTGGGATAGCGGCCTCATTCATGGGCTGCTTCCACGCGTTGCACGCAAGGACGCATCTGCATGGCTGCAAAATGGGCGGCAAGTTTCGGGTAGGCGGCAATATCCACTCCGTCGCCAGGGAGCCAGCGGCAGATGGCGTAAAGATGGATGTCGGCAATAGAATAGGGGCCCGTCAGCCAACCGGTTTCAGGCAGTTGCGTTTCAACCCATCGAGCGCACTCGGCCATGTTTTCGGGCATTTTCGCCGCCATAGATGCCTGGGCGGCGGGATCATCAGACCAGCGGGCAGCGCGAGGTCCATGGGCGTGGTTCACATGCATGGTCGAGGCGAGGTAGGACATCATTTCATTGGCGCGGGCGCGTTGCATAATGGTGTCCGAGGCCAGCGGCGCTGTCCTTTCTGCAATATAATCGAGGATTGCAAAAGTTTCGGTGATAATGCCGTGTGCAGTTTTGAGGGCTGGCACGCGTCCCTTCGGATTTACTGCCAAATAGTCCGGATCTCGTTGCTCACTTTTGCTGAAATCAACCCAAACGACCTCGTAAGGGAGACCGGATTCTTCCAGCGCGATGTGACTGGCCAGAGCGATTGTGTTCCTGGCGGCGTAAAGCGTGAGCATTGGCAGACCCTTCCATGGAATACGCGCCCGGTGGATTGGCCACCGGACGCGCAATGTCTGTCACACGGGGTGGCCTTAGGCGGTCGCGCCTTGGTTATGTTTGCGTGCCATGAACGTCTTTGCGGTTTCCACGGCAACAGCGGCGTCACGACAGTATGCATCCGCACCGATGGCTTTGCCAAATTCTTCGTTCAAGGGCGCACCGCCGACCAGTACGATCATGTCGTCGCGAATGCCTTGTTCAATCATCGTGTCGATCACGACCTTCATATAGGGCATCGTGGTGGTGAGCAGGGCAGACATGCCGAGGATGTCAGGGTCTTCGGCTGCAATCGCTTCGAGGTAGGATTCGACGGCATTGTTGATGCCGAGGTCCACGACCTCAAATCCGGCGCCTTCCATCATCATCGACACAAGGTTCTTGCCGATGTCATGAATGTCGCCCTTGACCGTGCCGATAACCATTTTGCCAACGCGAGGTGCGCCGGTTTCGGCCAGCAGCGGTTTCAGGATGAACATGCCACCTTTCATCGCATTGGCGGCCAACAGAACCTCTGGCACGAACAGGATACCGTCGCGGAAATCATGGCCCACGATCGTCATGCCGCCGACAAGCGCCTTGGTCAGGATGTCATAGGGGGCCCATCCGCGTTCAAGCAGGATGTTGACGGAGTCCTCGATCTCTTCTTTTAGACCGTCGTAAAGATCGTCGAACATTTGAGCGACAAGATCGTCGTCGTTCAGATCGGCGAGGATGATGTCGTCTTCTTGATCAGACATAAGCGAACCCTTTGAATTGGCGTTGATTGATTTGCGCGCAAATGTCGCAACTGGTCTGGAACGATTGCGACACTAGGTGCCTGTAGAGCGACGGGTTTGCAAATGAATTAGATGCGGGATGACAGTGAGGGGATTTCATGTGTTCGTGTTTTGTTCTAGCCTGAAGGCATGCAGGAACCGCTAGAATCACTTCACCCTCTGTCCAATGGCACAGCGCGCGGGCGTGGCGCCGTCAGCAATGCGGTTGGCCGCTTTGAACCTTATGCGCGAGTCGCGGTCTACGATGGCTGGGATTCGCCTGAGGAAAGGGTGTTGCGCACCGAAGTCGCGGTCGAGGTTCCGCGCTCGGTTATCTCGCGCAATACCTCGCCGGATGTGCCGTTTGACCGTTCGGTTAACCCCTACCGCGGGTGTGAGCACGGTTGCATATATTGTTTTGCGCGGCCCGGTCATGCGTGGCTTGGGATGTCGGCGGGGCAGGATTTCGAGACGCGGTTGATTGCGCGCCCGACTGCACCGCAGGTCTTGGAAAAAGAGTTACGCAAGACGGGGTATCGCGTCGATGTTCTGGCGATTGGAACCTATACGGACCCCTACCAACCAATTGAGAAAGATCATAGAATCATGCGCGGGCTTTTGGAAGTTTTGCGCGATTTTCGCCACCCTGTCAGTATCGTGACCAAGGGGGCGTTGATCGAGCGTGACATTGATATCCTGCGAGATATGGCGGCGAATGGTCTGGCGCGGGTCGGGGTGTCTGTCACCACGCTGGACCCCGCGATATCGCGATTGATGGAACCGCGCGTGCCCTCCCCAAAGCGCCGATTGCAGATGATCGAACGGTTGGCGAAGGCCGGGATTCCGGTAACGGTGCAGGCGTCTCCGCTGATCCCTGCGCTGACCGATCATGAGTTGGAGGCGATTTTGCAGGCCGGGGCCGATGCGGGGGCGACATCCGCCACCGCGATTATGCTGCGCCTTCCGGCTGAAGTCGCGCCACTGTTTGAAGAGTGGGCCAACCTGCATTTTCCGGACCGCGCCAGGCGGATATTGGGGCGGGTGCGCGAATTGCACGGCGGGCAACTGTACGAGGCCGCGTTTGGCACGCGCATGACGGGGCAGGGCGTCTGGGCGCAGCAACTGAAACAGCGCATCACAATTGCGCGCGCGCGGCTGGGTCTGGACGGCGTGCGCATGCCGCTGCGGCGGGACTTGTTCAAACCACCCGTGCGGATTGGCGACCAGTTGAGCCTGTTTTGAACGCAGAGTATCGAAAGCCATGCAGGATCAAACCTTACGAGACCAGATGCTGGCGTTGGCCGTGGCGCTAACCGAACAATACCTATCTGATGCAGACGTCGACGCGTTTGCCGTCAAATTGCAAAGGTTGTCGCCGGATCCGGACATCCTGCATCATCTTTTCCATTCCGATATGGGCGTAGAGGCCGCGGTGGATATGGCGTTGGCCTACCAACCAATCCGGCTGTAACCGATCAGCTCCGGCGGCGACCACGACGTTCCGCGCGCACCGGACCTTTGCCATCTGTTCCATCGGAGTCCGATGAGAATCCGCCGAGCGCTTGCGTGATGGCATCCAGCGTTGGGGCTTCGCCCTTTGGGCGGGTTTCCAACGCCGCCCGCATGGCGCGCAGGTGGTCTGGGGTGGTGCCGCAACAGCCGCCGATGATCGTCGCGCCGCTGTTGCGGGCAAGGCAGGCATAATCCGCCATCAACTCTGGCGTGCCGTCATAATGGATGTGCCCATCGACGTATTTCGGGATGCCGGCGTTGCCTTTGGCGATGACGGGCTGTTCCGCGCCTGCGGCTGTGAAGCCAAGAACCGTGCGCAGCAAATCGGACGCGCCGACGCCGCAGTTGGCGCCAAATGCGATCGGTGCATTGGGGATCTTGCCGACCAGCTTGACCAGTTCCGCGCTGGTGTGGCCCATCATTGTGCGTCCGGCGGTGTCAAAGCTCATCGTGCCGCACCAAGGCATATCGGCCAGCGCAAAGGCGGCTGCCGCGGCCTTGAATTCATCAGCGGCGGAAATCGTTTCGACCCAGCACACATCCGCGCCGCCCGCTTTCAGGCCCTCGGCCTGCTCGTGGAACATTTCCACGGCGGCATCGAAAGTCAGCGTGCCACCCATGTGCGCCATGATGTCACCGGTTGGTCCGACAGACCCGGCCACGACAACTTTGCGGCCTGATTTATCCGCAACGTCACGGCCGATTTCGGCGGCGACCTTGTTGATCTCGTGTACTTGATCCTGCCCGTTATGAAGTTTCAAACGTGAGGCATTGCCGCCGAAAGTGTTCGTCAAAAAGATGTCAGACCCTGCATCAACAGCGCCCTGATACAGCGCGGTGATCCGGTCACGATGTTCAAAGTTCCAGAACTCCGGTGCGTCGCCCGATTGCAGGCCCATGTTGAACAAAGTGGTGCCTGTGGCTCCGTCGGCCAGCAGCCAATCACGGGTCGCGAGGAGATCGGACAAGGCGTTGGGTTGAACAGTTGACATGGTGCAGACTCCTATAGGGTGCCTCGCGCTTCGCATGGGACGGCAGAGGGTGCAAATGAATAATCTTCATCATTCCGCTGAACGGGATTGGAGCGGGGCAGCGGTGGCGGGCGGTGGATCACATAGGCCAACGCGCCCAGCGTCAGGGCCAGGCGAACAGCGTCGGGTGCGCAGCTGTAACGGGCGTGCCAGTTCGGGGCGAAGGACTGTTTGAACCGGATAAGGCCAGACGCCTTGGCATGGCTGCGCGCGGCAAACGGAAGGGCATCCGCAAAAGATGGCACAGAGGCCAGCGACAAGGTCGTTGCGCCCTCTGCGCGGGCGGCCTCAAGCCCTGCAAGTACGAGCGCGTGCATGGTTCCGGCGGGCAGGGGCGTGCCGTCCGGCAATGGGCCGTGGCGCATCAGGTCCAACGTCCAGAGATCGCCGGTGTGAAAGCTGACAAAGGCAACGGGTGTCATGCCGTCGTATGCGGCGAACACCCGTTGGGTTTGCAGATAGTCAGGACAGAAACGGCCCATGGAATGGCCCCGCTCACCGCCCTGTCCCTGCGCCCAGACTTGCGCGACCGGGGTGAGGGTGGCTGTCTTATGAACCTCCCGTATCTCAAGACCGGACGCCGCAAATGTTTTCAGGGCACGACGCAGCTGGCGTTTCTTCGGGCCGTCACTTGTCCAGGACGGGACATCAAGTATAGCGTCCTCGGCACATCGCATAACCTGCCAGCCGGCAGTGCGCGCCCGCGCCGCTTGGCGGGCAGAACACTTATACAACGCGCGAGGGGCACCATAACTGCGCAGGTCCGACAGCGTCATTGGTGCAGGGAGATCCCCCAAAACGGCACCGGTCCCCCAGCAGGGCAGTGTCAGCAAACTGGCGTTTGGGTGCTGAAAGATATGGGCTGATTGGCGGGCAAGCCCCGCTTCGGCGTGGTCGGGATCGCGCTTTGGCAGATACGGAGCAGGGCGCATCAGCGACAGCAATGCCAGACCTGCGGGGATGGCATAATAGATGATCCGGAACGCCATGAGCGCGGCCATGGCCGCCGCATCATCTGCCACTGGCATCATGGCCAAAAGCGAGAGATCAAACGCCCCGACACCGCCAGGTGCATTGGACAACAGTCCAGCGCCGAGCGCAACGAGATAGGCGGCAAACAACAATTGGAACGATACAGTCTCCGGCCAAAGAACCCACAACGCGCCAGCCGCACACGCCGTGTCGGCTGCGGTCGCTGCAAGCAATGCCAACAGGGTGGTAACGCGCACGGGGGCCGGAATCCAGCCGAACCGGAATCCCAGCCGCGCCAATAGAACAAGGGCCACAATCGCAATCACGCCGCTGGCGATCAGCGCGGCTGAGTGCGGCACAAGGCCGGAAAACGGCACAACCAGCGCAGCAATGACGGCGAGGGCGGCCAGAAAAGACAAGCTGACAGTAGCAGACAAGCGGGCAATCGCCGCAGCACTTAATTCGGGCAAACAGCGCCAACGGACCAGCCCACCTGTCATCGCCCCAAAGCCGAGCGTTTGTGACAACGCAATGGCCTTGACCCCAGCCCTTCGGGCGGCATGGGCCGGTTGTCCGGTGTGAAGGACGCGGTGGACGAGAACGTCATAAAGCCCAAGGGCGCGAAAACTGAGCGCCGTGAACCCCAGCGCCGCAGTCCATTGCCAGACTGCCAGCCCCGCAAGCGCACCACCGATTTCAGCGCGCTCCATTGCGCCGATGTGACGGACGAACATGGTGCCAAAGACCAACAGGGCCAGAACAGGCAGGATTCGGGAGATGGATCTGGACGGTCTGATCCATTGTATAATACCCTGCGCAGATTGCGCAGACGCTGCCGTCGTTTTCATGAACCGTCCCATCCAAACCCGAATTGGCGCCCCCGCCGTGCCCGCATCCTAGCGGGAAGATGGTTCTGTAAACGTAAAGGCCAGCGCGTCTTTTGACGGGCTGGCCTCAATTAGTTCCGCGAATTCAAACGGCATTTCCGGAAAATCGAACGAAAATGTGCAGCTGTTGTTTAATCTTCGGTCATCAGTTGTTCTTTGGCGATCGCCATGCACTCCGCCATTTTAGCGCGGATCGTGGCTTCGTTGGTCAGATGGCCAATGTCGGTAAACAGCTTGCGGTACACGTCTTCATGGCCCGCTTCTTCAAAGTCGGATTTTACGACTTCTTTGGCGTACTCTGCGGCAGCGACGCAGTCTTTACCCAACAATTCGACGGCCCAAA
>ERZ651776.5704-NODE-5704-length-10617-cov-5.429032_pt1 | contig 10617 bp, 12 predicted proteins | sample MGYA00514761_ERZ651776 | MGnify/ENA metagenome assembly ERZ651776 | reverse complement strand
AGTTACGTATGCGTTCAGATGTTCCGGTAGCGTTTTGTATGAGTGGAGGAGTAGATTCTAATAGCTTGATTTCTATAGCTTCAAAAATAGCATCTCTTGGCAGGCCTTTTTCACTCGAGACTGCTTCCGCTACTAGTAGTATTTCATTTTGCATGTTTTACCTCTGTTATTTCTAAACTACCTCTTTTTATAGATTTAAAATATAAAAAGAGAATACCTCCTATAAGAATAAGAGCTATAATACTTTTCCATATAGCTATTCCAGTAAGATCTATTGTATTGCCAAGAAATGAAACATCATATTTTTTTTGAGTCAATAATAGAATAGGAGCTGTAATTAACCCTATGGAAAAAGCGATTAACATTAAATAGTAATAGATATTAATAAGCGTTTTTAAAATTGAAAGTGATTTCATAATTATCGTTTTGCGATAACAAATATATAAAAATTATTGATAAACAATAATAAATTATTCTTTTTTAATAATTAAGTTGATTTCTTTCAATGATAATTTCAAGGTATATTTGAGTTACTTAAATGCAACGATTAAACCTAATATTTAAATAATCCTTATTTGATAAAGGATATAGATTTAAAGTCACTATTTCGGTTGATTACAAATGATAGATAAATGGCGCGCACAACCCAATGAAACTTCCTCATAAACTTCATAAAAAACTAATCGCTCGTGAAGCCAATAAGACGCTGCGTACGTTAAAATCATCTGAAGATCTGATTGATTTTTCATCCAATGATTATTTGGGATTTTCTAAAAATGGACTTCTTTCAGAAAAAGCATCACAAATTCTTCAGGAATATGGGATTCATAGTCAAGGGGCTACAGGAAGTAGATTACTCTCAGGAAACCATGCACTATATCCCATCGCAGAAAACACCATCGCACGTTTTCACGAAAGTGAAACAGCCCTGATTTTCAATTCGGGATATGATGCCAATATTGGTTTTTTTCAGAGTGTGCCTCAACGAGGCGATGTGATTTTGTATGACGAATATATTCATGCGAGTATCCGCGACGGCATCACGATGAGTCACGCCAAAGCCTTTAAGTTTTCTCATAATCATCTATCAAGTCTAGAAAAATTATTGAGCAAACAAAAGAGAGAGATGTCGGAAGGACAGGGAGGAAAAGAAATCTATGTCGTGACCGAGTCGGTTTTCTCGATGGACGGCGATAGCCCAGATCTTTTAGGCATACAAACGCTTTGTGAGGCCTACAACGCACATCTCATTGTAGATGAGGCGCATGCCACGGGAGTCATAGGAACTTATGGACAGGGATTGGTACAGATGATAGGTTTAGAAAAGCGAGTATTTGCCCGTATCGTTACTTTTGGAAAAGCGATGGGGACACACGGAGCGGCTATTGTATGTAGTAAAGAATTGCGTACGTATCTCATTAATTTTGCACGCTCACTTATCTATACGACCGCTTTGCCACCACATACCATAGCCACTATTTTAGCAGCATATAATTATCTTAGTGAAGACCAGACACCGCATTCTGCTATAAAAGAACTACAAAAAAACATTCAAACCTTTAGAGAAGTTGTCACCTCTTTGGGGATTCAATCTTCTTTTATCGAGAGCACCTCTGCGATTCAATGCATGATTATACCTGGGGTTGAAAGGGTGAAAACGCTTTCGCGAAAGCTTACCCAACATGGATACAACATACAACCTATTCTTTCTCCTACCGTACCCCAAGGACAAGAACGCTTACGGTTTTGCCTACACAGTTTTACTACAGAGGTAGAAATCACTCAACTTCTAACGACTTTAGCTACTTTTATAAATTTAAAACAACATCATGAAGGATAGTTATACAGTCCTAGAGGTTTTTGAATTCTCTAGTGAAGCTCAAGTCATAAAATCTAAACTCGAAGCAGAAGATATAGACGCCGTTTTAATGGATGAAAAAACAATTGATTCTGATCCTCTAATAAGCCAAGCCGTAGGAGGTGTTAAGCTACTTGTTTATAATGAAGATCTCAAAAAAGCAAGAGTTATATACGACGGGATAAGGCGCTATAGCAAAGATGAAGAAGGTAATGATATCCATTGTCCTCAATGTAATTCAACGCGCATATTAATAGCACCACTTCAAAGAAAGAATATTTTCTATATGTTATTTCCCTTTTTTGAAAAAACAAAACATATCTGTAATGATTGTAACACTATTTTTTAAATGAAAAGCACATACTTCATAACAGGTATTTCCACAGAAGTAGGAAAGACCATCGCTTCTGCTATTGTCACTGAAGCCCTACAAGCCGATTATTGGAAACCTGTACAGGCTGGAGAGTTAGACAATAGCGACACACATAAAATAAAGTATTTAGTGTCAAATGATATATCGCAATATCACGATAACTCCTATGTATTACATACGCCCATGAGTCCGCATGCAGCGGCTGCTATCGATGGAGTTGAGATACAATTATCAGCTATTAAACGCCCTAAAACAACAAACAGTCTGGTCATAGAAGGCGCTGGTGGTCTTTTAGTTCCTCTTAATGATACAGATACGATTATAGATTTGATCCAACCTACAGATAAGATTATTATCGTGTCTAGGCATTACTTAGGAAGCATCAACCACACATTATTAACTGTTGAAGCCTTGAAAAGCAGAAACCTTACCATCGCAGGGATTATCTTTTCTGGTGATGAACACCCAACGACCGAAGCGATTATTACAAAAATGACACAAGTTCCAATCATAGGTCGTATCGAGGAAGAACCCTATTTTGATGAACGTGTAGTCAGTGAATATGCTGCCTTATTTAAGGAACGTTTAGAGGATTTATAAATCCGTAGAAAAATTTCGTATTTAAGAAAGACTACGCCGATGTTCGTTACATTTGTATCGCTATTAATTCAGTATAGTATATGAGTATTTCGGCAATAGATCAAGCACATATTTGGCACCCTTTAACACAGCATAAAACCAGTAGTGCTCCCATCCCTATTGTGCGAGCAAAAGGCGCCGTCCTCTATGCTGAAGATGGAAAAGAATATATAGATGGAATCGCCTCTTGGTACACCTCCATGTATGGGCATTGCCATTCGTATATCATTGAGCAAGTCACTGCTCAGATGAATACCTTGGATCAGATTGTTTTTACAGGATTTACACATCAGCCTGCGACAACATTGGCTCAAAAAGTATTAGCTATTCTTCCGGACAATCAGCAGAAAATATTTTTTAATGATAATGGTTCCACGGCAGTAGAGGCAGGTATTAAAATGGCATTGCAATACCATCATAACAAAGATAATAAACGCAACACGCTTATTGCTTTTGAAGATGGTTTTCATGGTGATACTTTTGGTGCGATGTCCGTAAGCGGACTCTCCGTATACAACGGGCCTTTTGAGGATTATTTTTTAAAAGTAGAACGGATTCCAACGCCTAAAGAAGATAATCTTGATGAAGTTTTACAGGCATTACAAACCATTATCGATACGCATCCTTGTGCAGGTTTTGTGTATGAACCTTTAGTTCAAGGAGCTGCTGGAATGCAAATGCACCATGCTACAGGACTAGAAGCGATTCTCCAGCTCTGTAAAGCCCATGATATTATCACCATCGCAGATGAGGTGATGACAGGTTTTGGAAAGACAGGGAAGCATTTTGCTTCGTTACATCTAGCTACCTATCCAGATATTATGTGCTTGAGTAAAGCACTTACAGCAGGTTTAGTGCCTATGAGTTTGACGACGTGTACGCAAGAAATTTACGATGCGTTTCTGGATGACACCGTATCTAAAGGATTTTTTCACGCACATACCTACAGTGCAAATCCTATCGCCTGTGCTGCCGCTATTGCGGGGATTGATTTGCTGGTAAGTGAAGAAATTCAACATAAAATTCAGCATATTCAGGAGCGCCATACCGCTTTCGCGAAAGCAATAAAAACCCACCCCAAAGCCTTGAATGTACGCGTAAAAGGAGTCATATTTGCTTTTGAACTCAACACAAAAATGGAGCGCTACGGAAGCTTGCGTAATCAGCTGTTCAAACACTTCATGGATCGAGGCGTTGCCTTACGACCTCTCGGAAATACAATTTACATTTTGCCACCTTTTGTAATTAGCGATGCACAGCTAGATACAATCTATAAGGCTATAGAAGAGGCGTTGGAGGTTTTTTAATTTGTCATGCTGAGGTTGTCGAAGCATTAAAATCATTCTCTTTGTTCTAGCGCAATCGAGAACTAATGAACAACGCTTTAATAATCATCCTCTTCTAGATTATCAAGCCCTTCATTAAGCAGATCAATCACTTCGTTGTTTTGATCTATTCTTACCTCTTGCTCGCGATACGTCCAAACATCATTACGTTTTTCACCGACAACATAAATGGTTCCTGTTCCATTAGGTCCTTTAATCGGAATTCTAATATCGGCATCGCCATCACTATTGCTAAAATTAATGCTTCCTTGCATAATACCCACCGTTTCTATAGGCTCTCCCAATAGTTCAATCACTTGTTCATTTTTTTGTGCTTTAGCAACGCTATCTTGATACGGCTCTGAGCCACTCATCACTTTTGTAGCACCAAAAATGATAGTTCCAATAAAAGCGATAAATAAAATAACAAGTGTGAGACATCCTCCTGTCGGCACCACCCATTTCCAGTTACGCTTCCACCATGATTTTTGTTCAATAAGTTCGTTTTGGTCGTTCATGAGTATATGTTATTGAGTTAGGTTAGTCATTTAATGCGTCTTTAAGATCTATTACTTGATCGGTGCCTTTTACCATAATAAGACACACAGTATACACCCATTTGTCATCTATTTTATCAGCTTTTACGATAAGCGTTCCGTCAGCTTTTTGACCATCAAGCAGCATTTCTACGTCTAAATGATCTACAGATAATTCAGGGTCATACGTTTCATCTCGGATCTCAATAGGCTTCCCTAAAGCTTGTGCAACTTCTGTATTTGATTGCAATTCTGTGATCACATTAATATAGGCAATAATAGAAGTACTTTTTGAAAGTGAGCTAAATGTAGTAATAACGATAATAGCAATAATAATTAAGATAGTAAGGCATCCTCCTGACGGCAGGGCCCATTTCCAATTGCGTTTCCACCAATTTTGACGTATTTCTTCTTCCATAATAAACAGTTATTTCCAAATAAATAATATACTAGAACTAAACTTTGTGTCTAGATCCCGCTATAAAGCGGGATTAATTTAACTAACAATGTTGAGTTCGTCTCATAGATTTCTCTACAGTGAGTTTCATTAATAAGTAGATCAAAGTAGAGATATGTTACGTTGAGCGGTAAACAAACTTCCTTTTTTAGTTTTCCCTAGATTTTTGAAATGGTATTTTTGTAAAAACATTCCTTTTTTGAAAACACCCATTGCTATTACAGGACTTGCTTCCATCTCTCCACTAGGCGTTACAGACCACCAACAATGGGATGCGTATCTTACATCAAAAACGGTGATATCTTGGGACGATACATTCCAAGCACCTGTATCTAGATTATCACAGGAGGCGTATGCACTTATAAATGACTTACGACAAGAAAATACGCACTATAAAAGACTAGATAATTCGGTATTATATGCCATCGCAGCAGCCCGTAAAGCCATTGTACAATCAGGATGGAAGCAAGGCGATTTTGGCGTCAATATAGGATCTTCTAGAGGGGCTACGCAATTATTTGAAAAGTATTATGACGCTTTCGCGAAACTGTCTGCCAGTATGCAGGAGCAAGGAACAACAGCAACCCATACTTCTCCTTCTACTACATTAGGAAATATAGCCTCTTGGGTAGCACAAGACCTTAAAAGTACAGGGCCAGATATTTCACATTCTATTACCTGTAGTACAGCTTTACACGCCGTATTGAACGGAGTCGCTTGGTTACAATCAGGAATGGCGTCTAAATTTTTGGTAGGTGGTAGTGAGGCAGCATTGACCCCTTTTACCATCGCGCAGATGCGTGCTATGAAGCTCATTCCCTCAAAAGCGGGATCCTCATCCAAGAATATGAAAGACCCTTCAATCAATGAGTCGCCATACTACTGCAAAGCTATGGATTTTACCAAGACCTCCAATACCATGGTATTAGGAGAAGGAGCAGGTATTGCTTGTCTGGAAGTGGGTAAAAAAGATAATGCGCTAGCGTATATTACAGGAATAGGTTATGCAACAGAAGCGCTGGAACACGCCGTTTCTCTCTCTGCAAATGGAAGTTGTTTCCAACGTGCTATGCGTATGGCAATAGGTGATAGAGATCCTTCAGATATTGACGCTATTGTGATGCATGCACCGGGTACTGTAAAGGGAGATCAATCAGAAATGGAAGCTATCAACGCGATTTTTTGTAACAAAAAACCTTTGTTAACTACAAATAAGTGGAAGATAGGTCACACTTTTGGTGCGAGTGGGCTTTTAAGTCTCAAACTTGCTGTACAGATGTTACAACATCAAAAATATATAGGCATTCCATATCTGGAAGAGAAAACAAGATCCCAAAAGCTCCAACATATTCTGGTAAATGCAGTTGGTTTTGGAGGTAATGCCGTGAGTATTTTGGTATCAAAATAACGCTTTGCTGTCGCAGATAAAGTCGCTATCTTTTCAAAGTTAATTTCTAATCATTTTAAAAAGTTTCGTATGCAAGAATGGTATAGTGCACTCTCGGGTTTTGAACAGACCTTTTGGGGTATCGCTTTAATTGCTTCTGTGTTTTTTGTTTTTGTGCTGGTCACTACACTTTTAGGTGGTGATACAGATGGTATGGATGGAGATGTTGATGCAGATATTGAAACAGATACAGGAATAGAGTTTCAATTTTTAAGTTTTAAAAATGTGGTGGCTTTTTTCACCATTTTTGGATGGAGTGGTATTTCTTTTTTAGAAGCGGGATTGTCAAAAGGGATTGTGGTACTTCTTGCTGCAGTCTGTGGTTTAGCCATGATGTTTATAATGGCATTTTTAATTTATCAAATGCGTAAAATGACCAGCAGTGGCACCCTTATCATGAAAAATGCGATCGGGCAGATAGGATCTGTATATCTTACTATAGGAGCCAATCGCTCTAGGTTAGGCAAAGTGCAAATTACGGTACAAGGAACACTACGCGAACTCGAAGCGCTTACAGATGAAAATGAAGAACTAACAACAAATACTGTCGTACAAGTAAAAGAAGTGACGGCAAACGGAATTTTAATCGTATCACCAACCAAATAATTAAAATATATGTTAAAACTATTGTTATTACAAACAGAAGGGATATCAACAGTTATAGCTATTGGCGCAGCCATTCTATTTCTATTTATCATTCTTATTTTCATTATCCGTCGTTATAAAAGATGTCCATCAGATCGTATTCTGGTTGTATATGGAAAAGTAAGTGGGGGTCAGTCTGCCAAATGTATTCATGGGGGTGCCGCATTTATCATTCCTGTTTTTCAGGATTATGAATTTCTTGATTTAACCCCTATGTCTATTGAGGTAAATCTCATTAATGCCTTGAGTAAGCAAAACATTCGTGTGAATGTACCGTCTCGATTTACGATAGGTATTTCTACAGAACCAGGTGTCATGCAAAACGCTGCAGAGCGTTTGTTAGGACTTCGTATGGAGGACGTAAAAGAACTTGCAATGGAGATCATTTTTGGTCAGTTACGTCTCGTGGTCGCTTCTATGGATATTGAGGAGATTAACTCAGATAGAGATAAATTCTTAACGAATATTTCACAAAGTGTTGAAGGCGAATTAAAGAAAGTAGGACTTAAATTAATCAACGTAAACATCACAGATATTGTTGATGAATCAGGATATATTGAAGCATTAGGAAAAGAAGCAGCAGCACATGCCATTAACGCAGCACGTAAATCTGTAGCAGAAAAAACACGTGATGGATCTATTGGAGAAGCAAACGCTGTTCAGGATGAACGAACACAAGTAGCTGCTGCAAACGCACAAGCCGTCGAAGGAGAAAACATGGCAAAGATTGCCGTGGCAAACTCAGATTCGTTACGTCGTCAACGTGAAGCAGAGGCAGAGCGTGTGGCTATTGCCTCAGAAAAAGTACAAAGCGCTAAAGCCTTGGAAGAGTCGTATGCGGCTGAAAAAGATGCTGAACTTGCACGTGCAGACAGAGAACGTTCTTCTCAAGAAGCAGATATCATCGTTCCAGCAGAAATCGATAAGCGTAAAGTAGAGATAGATGCTGAGGCGGAAGCCGAAAGAATAAGACGCCGTGCAAAAGGAGAGGCAGATGCGATTCTCTTTAAAGCACAAGCCGAAGCACAAGGATTGTATGAAGTCCTTACTAAGCAAGCAGCAGGTCTTGATCAGATCGTAAAAGCAGCGGGTAATAACTCTAAAGATGCGGTGCTTTTATTAATAGCCGATAAATTACCCGAGTTAGTCGCAACTCAAGCCGAGGCGATCAAAAACATCAAAATAGATAAAGTAACTGTTTGGGAAAATGGAGGCGGAAAAGATGGAAAAACATCGACATCCAATTTTATCTCAGGAATGTATGGAGCGGTGCCACCATTACAAGAAATGTTTAATATGGCAGGAATGGATCTTCCAGAATATTTAAAAGGAAAAGATCAGCCAAAACCTACAGATGCTACAGAAGATGCTGAAGAGGTAAAAGAAGATGAAGAATAGGCATTATTTTAAGTCATAAATTAACAAAGGAGCCAATTTTTTTGGCTCCTTTGTTTTTTCTAAAAAAGATAGTTCTAGTTTAGTTGACACATTTTACGATAATTCCAAGAACTGTATCTACAAGAAACATCTCCAGGCCCTAAATAAGGATGACTGTTCCAGCAATCACCGTTGGTGTTACAAGGAGTTGGTGCGAAACCTCCTTTTATCTGTCTTTGTTGCTCTTTTGTTAATGACTGTCCTAGGTCTTTCATTGATTTTAACATAACGATTTGGTTTTTAAAATGAGTTAGTATTTTAATAATGTGTCTAATATACTGATTTTTAGTATTTAAAATCAGTTTGTTAAAAAATAATTTTTTACCCAAATAGAAAGCCTAAAAACACAAATGATGGATGTTTTTTATTTTTAAAACCAATGGATAAGATTTTTATACGCTTTCGCGAAAGCGGACTTTTTAAGTATATTTATAGAAAACAATTAAATTCATTACCCCTCTTTTCCTTATTTTTGACGTATGAGTGAGATCAGACATAATTGGACCAAAGAAGAAATTCTTTCTATTTATAATAAACCGATGATGGAGTTGCTGTATGAAGCAGCAACAATACACCGTTTACATCACGATCCTAATACGGTACAAGTATCTACATTGCTATCTATCAAGACAGGAGGTTGCCCAGAAGACTGCGGTTATTGTCCGCAAGCAGCGCGTTATCATACCGACATAGAAGGAAATGACCTGATGTCTGTACAACATGTAAAAGCACAAGCATTACGTGCCAAAGCCTCTGGGAGTTCAAGAGTGTGTATGGGAGCCGCATGGCGTAATGTAAAAGACGGACCTGAGTTTGACGATGTTCTAGAAATGGTGCGTACCATCAATAAATTGGATATGGAGGTATGTTGTACGCTGGGGATGGTTACTGAAAATCAGGCGCAACGACTTGCAGAAGCAGGGTTGTATGCCTATAATCATAATTTAGACACCTCAGAAGATTATTATAAAGATGTGATTTCTACACGTGCCTTTGAAGATCGTTTGGATACCATATCTAATGTGCGTAAGACCAACGTTACGGTTTGTAGTGGTGGAATCATAGGAATGGGAGAAGCAGTAGATGATCGTGCGGGAATGCTTGTAGCATTAGCAACGCTTGATCCACAACCAGAATCGGTGCCTATCAATGCTTTGGTTGCTGTACCAGGAACGCCAATGGAAGATATTAAGCCTATTTCTATTTGGGAAATGATTCGGATGGTCGCAACCACGCGTATTGTGATGCCACAAACCCAAGTACGGCTTTCGGCAGGGCGTACAGAGATGAGTAGAGAAGGACAAGCGATGTGTTTCTTTGCAGGAGCCAATTCTATTTTTGCTGGAGACAAGTTATTAACTACGCCTAATCCAGATGTAGGAGAAGACATGAAAATGTTTGAATTGTTAGGGTTAAATCCTCAAAAACCTTTTGTAAAAAAAGCACAACCCGAAACCGTAGAAGCGGTTGATTCCCGATATGAATCCCTAGGAGAAAAACCCAAATGGAGACGCCCAGATCACAAAATTGAGCGTAATGAAGAAGCAAAGCTTGCTGCCAAAAGCAAGTAGTTTTTAAAACGATATATTTTTAAAAGCCCATTTTGTAACAAAAATGGGCTTTTCTTATCTTTAGGGTTACTAATAACTTGTTTATGCAGTTACAACAAATAGAGAGAATACATACCATTTCGAAAAAAGCGTTTCTGGAAAATTATGTTAAACCTCAAAAACCAGTAGTCATAACTCATCTTATAGACGACTGGCCAGCATATACAAAGTGGTCTTTGTCTTATATACGTGATATTGCAGGGGATAAAAAAGTGTCATTATACGATGATCGTCACGTGAAACATGACGAAGGCTTTAATGAAGCGCATGAGACAATGAATATGAGTGAT
>ERZ651776.5701-NODE-5701-length-10622-cov-17.586439_pt1 | contig 10622 bp, 15 predicted proteins | sample MGYA00514761_ERZ651776 | MGnify/ENA metagenome assembly ERZ651776 | reverse complement strand
CGGACTGATTTTCACTGATCCGGCCTGTTGATCCAGATCGCGCAGTAGCTGGACCCGTTGTTCTGTTCGACCACCTGACCGCCCGCACTGCCACAATAGATGCTTGGAAACTGCCCGAACTCACGGGCATCGCCCCGCCCGGCAATCCATGCCATCGCCAGCGCCCCGATAATGGCCCCTGTGGCGAGCATGGAGGCCAACCACACCCAGAACCCGCCAAACCAGCGCCATGCCTCTCTACGAGCCTCTCCGGCGGCCTGTGAGAGCTTTGCGCGTTCGTTGTCGAGGTCGTGCCGGATACCGGCCATGGCGCTCTCAGCAGCCCTTGTTGCGGCCTGTGTGGCGCTGCGGGCCATCTGGCCGCGGTCCGTTTCCAAAGCCTCCTGAATGTCCCCCGGCGCATCCTCAGCCGCCTTTGCCATTTTCAGGACTGCTGCCGTCACGATCTGGTTCAGCTTTTTCGCCTCGTCCTTGTCGAGGCTGGTGCGTTGGAGCTGGTCCATGTCCTTGCGGATCAGGGTCAGCTCATCGGCGAGTATCTGGAACGGATCCTTGCTCATGTCTGATCCGCCTTCGCCGCGACCTGATCGAGATCTTCCAGCAGCCCGACCAGTTCTTTCTGATCGACTTCACGGGTGGCGTTCTTGCGCAGGGTCGAAGCCATCCAGCGTGCAATCTTTGGGTCTTTCAACGCGGCATTGGTCACGATGGCCCCAACGATGATTTTCCGGCGGGTCTCGCTGGCTTTCTGGCGGGTTTTAAGTCGCGCCAGTTTTGCCTGCGTTGTTGCAATCTGCTGATCTATTGTCCGCGCCATTCCGGTCTCCACGCTCATCGCCCTATGTTGATTTCTCGCAAAGGTTGAGGCAGGGTGCAAGACACGAAGTGCCCACTTATACAAACGCTGCGCGTTTGTGTGGGTAAGGGAGACTGGCGTTTCCCCTTAACCCCTAAGCAAAGTGCAGCCCCCGAATGGCGATCTATCATTTACGCGCAACGATGATTTCCCGCAGTCAGGGCCGCAGCGCCACGGCGGCAGCGGCCTACCGCGTGGCCGAGCGGATCGAAGACCGCCGCACCGGGCTTACCTTCGATTACGCGGCACGGGGCGGTGTCGATCACACCGAAATCCTCGCACCGGATCACGCGCCGGATTGGGTCCGTGACCGATCCGAGCTGTGGAACCGCGTCGAGGAAGCCGAGACCCGCAAGAACAGCCAGGTCGCCCGCGAGGTCCGCGTGGCCCTGCCCGCCGAACTGACCCATGCGCAGCGGCTTGAGCTGGTGCGGGAGTTCGTGCGCAGCCAGTTCGTGGATCGTGGCATGGTGGCTGACATCGCCCTGCACGCGCCGGGGCGGATCGGCGACGAGCGCAACCATCACGCCCACATTCTGCTGACCACCCGTGAGGTGGATGCAGAGGGCAGCGTGTCCGACGGGGGCAGCGTGCCCCGCGGGGGCTTCACCACCAAGAACCGCGACTGGAATAAGGTCGAGGTTCTTGAGGGCTGGCGCGAGGCGTGGGCGCGGGACAGCAATGCTGCCCTTGAACGCGCCGGCATCGAGGATCGCGTGGATCACCGGACCCTCGTGGCGCAGCGCGACGAAGCGCTTGAGCGGGCATCGGCGGCGCGGGAGCGCGGCGACGAGGGCGCGGAGTTGCATGAAACCGTGCGGGCGATGTCACTGGACCGCCCGCCCCTGCCCCAACTCTCGCTGGGGGCGTGGCAGCTCAAGGAGCGCGGCATCGAGGTTGCCGCCGTTCGTGCTTGGCACGAGGTGAAGGATCGTGCCGCCGAGGTCAGGCAGGTGGTGCAGGAGCTGACCGGACAGGTCCGTGATTGGCTTGACCGTGCGGCAGAGCGCGTCATGGATCGTCTAGGATCAGGTCAGGCCGAGCTGGCGCTTGCGGGGGGGCGTGACGGCCGAGAGGAAGAACCCAACCTTGCCACGCGGTTGCGTGACGCATGGGAGGCGCGACAGGGCCGTGAAAAGGAACAGCACGTTGATGCGCCGGAGCGGGATGCACCGGAACCACAGGATTTGGCGGCGCGGTTGCGCGAGGCAGCAGCGGGGATCGACTCGGATGCTTTAGCGGATCGCGCAGCCGCGTTGCGCGAGGGCCGTGAGGCCGAGGAACGGCACATCGCGCAGGAGGCCGCGCGAGAACAGGAACGGGTGAAAGAGCTGGAACGCCAGCAGGAGATTGAGCGGGAAGCCCATCGCGACCGAGGGCATGGGATCGAGCGGTAGGGTTGGTGCTGCGCACCAAGCAAAACCTCCCTTCCCCTGCCTTATGGCTGGCGATGTCAGTCAGGTTTTGAAGAGCAGTAACCGACCTTCGCTGCACTGCGCCTGAATTCACACAGTGCGGGACTTTTTTGCCGTTGATTTACTTCGTATCTTTGGACCGCAGCGCTACAATTTTGGTGTCTGCTGATGCGCGAGTAGAACCCATCTACCTTCGTTTTGAACATAGGTGCTGGCACAGAACGCTTCGTAGGGGTCTTTGCCATCGCGTCTGCCAGTCACCGAGTAGGCGAGCACAACCGTTGTATTATCGCGAAAATCGACTGAACTCCAACGCGGTGCTTGCCTCAAGCCCTCGACGATCTGTTCGCCTGGCTGGGGGGTTGCGACCAGTATCTTATCTTCCCCAAACCAAAGCGGGGCACCCCGAGGGCACCCCATTCCAGTCGTAATCTCGTTGGTGGTTAACGTGTGCCGGATTGGCCAGCTGCTGCTTCTGTCACCATCGCGTCCCAGTTACGCGAACAAGTGCGGTTCAAGACCGCCATTTCTTCGGCAAAGCGGGACATGTCGTCGTCAGCTCCGGCAATAGAAGTTGCGGTTGCGGAGCCAGAGGAAGCTGCAGAATTGCTCTCTTCTGCCGCGGTACCAACAGATGAATCCGTCGCTGTTGCGGTACCATCGGTTGGTACAACGTTGTCGTTAAGCTCGGCGATCGCCATCATAGCCACCTTGTCACGATCTGCGCCACCCAATTGATTGTACTCTTCACAGGTCATTCCGTTTAAGTCTAGGTGCGCTGCAGCGAAAGCTGGTACAGACAAAGTGCTGATAAGTGCAGCAGCAGCGAGTGTCTTAATTGAATTGGTCATTATAATCTCCAGTCATTGTTAACAACCTAACCAGCCTAAATCGGTTTAGTTCCAAAATAATTTCAATTTCGCTTGGTAAGAATGGGCTCCTAGCCGCCATTCTCTGCGATCTCCACGAACGGCTGGCCTAGGTAAAACCACACGCCATGACACTGTTCCAAAAATCCTCGTTTTTGGAACACGTCCAAACCACCCCCGATTGACGCCACCAAAAACCCCGTTCAAAACCTAAGTGGTTGTTGAAGGTTTTTGGAAGGGTCTCAAAGTGATCATTGGCTACGCACGTGTCTCGACAGAAGATCAGCACCTTGATGCCCAGACTGCCGCCCTTGAGGCGATTGGCGCAGAGCGCATTTTTGCCGAGAAAATCTCTGGCACGAAAAAATCCCGCCCTGAACTAGATCGGATGATCGAACAGTTACGGGATGGCGACGTGGTTATCGTGACCAAGTACGACCGCCTTAGCCGGTCGCTACAGGACCTCTTGAGCATCGTTGAAGCGGTACGCGCCAAGGGCGCAGGATTCCGTTCTCTAGCCGAGGACATTGATACGACAACACCAGCAGGACGGTTGGTCTTTCACGTCTTTGCGTCCATCGCCCAGTTTGAGCGCGAGCGCATTTCTGAGAGAACCAAGGAAGGTCTGACCGCCGCCCGCAAGCGTGGGCGTACCGGGGGTAGGCCCCCTTCTATGGTTGCCGCCTTTGATGCAAGATGTTTCTGACGTTGATGAGGTGTGATCGAGTGCGGTCTTCTATCAGGCCTTTGAGTGCGGCACTTTGGAAGCCGCTGGCCGGTATGGAGATCAGCGGATCGGGTCCAAATCTACCCTGCGAGCTATGACGCTCAAGGGGACCAACTGGTTTTCCCAATTCAGATCTGTTCGATCATTTTCCCATTCAAGTCATCGACTTCTTACACTCCCGTTTACCGGCCTCAGATTTGACGGCGTGATATGAACATCACGCCGCCGCCATCTGTGCCGGTTCCCGATATTCCTCTTGTTTCGTCAGCAACGCCCAGATTTGGCGCGCCATCTTATTCGCCAGCGCAATCGCCACCAACATCTTTGGTTTGCGCTCCAACATGCGCGCCAGCCAGCTACCCGGGGTGATCCCAAGACGGCCTCTCGGCGTCAGACGAGTCATAGCACCCATGATCAAAAGACGCCTTATATCCCCCTGCCCCGCCTTGGAGATTTTCCCAAGCCGTTGCTTGCCGCCCGAAGAATGCTGGCGCGGCACAATCCCCAGCCAAGCGGCAAAATCGCGCCCCGATTTGAAGCTCTCCATTGGCGGTGCAAAGGTTTCTACGGCTAAAGCCGTCAGTGGCCCGACACCAGGGATCGTCTGCAATCGCCGTGTCGTGTCCGCCTGCGCAGACAAGGCTGTTGCTTGTCTGGTTCTAGCCTCAATACGCGTCGCAAAGCAGGGTTTCAATACGTCCAAGGTTTCGCGCACCGGTCGGAAAACTATGGCCATGCTCATAAAGCACACCGCGCAAAGCATTGATGAGTTCTGTGCGCTGTTTCACGAGGCGCTCACGCGACCGAAACAGCGCAGCACGGGCCTGTTGTTCTTCGCTCTTGGGTTCAACAAACCGCATTTCCGGACGCTGTGCTGCGATGACTATCGCCTCGGCATCAGCGGCATCGTTCTTTTGGCGCTTCACAAACGGGCGCACATATTGGGGCGCGATCAACTTAACCTCATGGCCTAACTCGACCATCACGCGCGACCAGTAATGCGCACCTCCACAGGCCTCCATCACAACAATGGCTGGATCGTGTTCCGTCATAAATTTCTGAAACTGTGGTCGCGTCAGCTTCTTGCGGAACTTAACATCGCCCGTCATCGAAGCCCCGTGAATTTGATAAACAGACTTTGCCAAGTCCACACCAATCATCGTATCCATATGTTGCCGTCCTCTCTGTTTGTGGCTGTAACATCACCACCTTGGCACATTGCGATGCCGTTAAGGGAGGGCGGCAACCATTCCATCTGCCCTGTCCGCAGAGCGCCAATCCGAGGTGGTGCGTATGCGTGATAAGGAAGGCCGTGGCATTGCAGAGCTGGCGCGGTTGTTCGAGGTTAGTGCAAACACCATCAGGCGAGCTTGAGCCCCCTGCCCTACCGTTTACCTAACTTAAACTTTAATAGAAACTTTGTGTTTACTTAAGGTTTACCTTATCAGGTATGAAACCCATAGTTTTTAACAGGAAAATCCCATGAAGTTCACTGCTGGTCAGGCGGCAAAAGAAGTCGGTAAAAGCCTGCCGACAATCTCAAAAGCCCTTAAAACAGGTAGGTTATCAGCTGAAAAGGTTGGTAATAAATATGAAATAGATGCCTCAGAGCTCTTTAGAGTTTGGCCCAAGGCCATAGGCGTCGATAGTTTACCATCTGACGATGGTAAAGGTTCATCTTTAAGTTCGGTAAACCCCAATAATAGCGCTGAAATCAAAGCCTTGCAGGACGCACTTAATGCAGAGCGCAAACTAAATTCTGAAAAGGACGCACGGATCGCCGACTTGACCCAAAGGGCAGAGCGCGCAGAGCAAAAGGAAGACACAGCACAGGCTCAACTGGTTGGATTACTAACGGATCAGCGTACTGCCCCGCGCAAAGGGTTCTGGGAACGGCTCAAAAATTGAACCCTAAACCTTCAACAACCCTGTTAATTTTGGCTGGGGCTTCTGGCAGCAAGAAACAGGGCAGGGGGCGCGTGCGCCACAAACGAGGGTTTTTTTAAGGATAGACGAAAACTGGCGCACCTTCAGCTACGCCAGTTAAATCTTTTCAGGCAGACTTGCGTTGCGTGGATTAGTTTTCGAGGTCAAGCGAGGGATGCGGTATCAGGGGCGACTTCCTTCAAACCGCATGAAACAATCATGAAAACTTGCTTAAGCTCGACTTCGCTGAACCTGATATAGCAATTGCCTTTAGAATAGAAACGAATATTAATTGTACTTAAGCGCAGTTTTACTCAAGGGTGGAAAATGGACATTACGCTGATCAAAACCTTCATTGAAGTTGCCAACACTGGCTCCTTCGTTGCCGCCTGTGATCGTTTGTCTGTCACACAATCCGCCGTCAGCCTGCGCATTCAACGCCTAGAGGACAGTTTGGGGCATCCTTTGTTTACCCGCTCCAAAGCAGGAGCAATCCTAACTCCTGCGGGTGAACAGTTTGAACAATATGCTCTGAGCCTGCTTAAAATCTGGGAAGAAGCGCGACAACAGATTGCCATTCCAGAGGGCTATAGCAAGGCCATCAGTATCGGGGCGCAATATTCGTTGTGGCCGCGCCTTGGGTTTAGGTGGATTGATGCGATGCAGGCCGCAATGCCCGAATTGAGCGTCCACACTGAACTTGGTATGACGGACAGGATCACCCGATATCTGGTCGAAGGGGTTGTGCAGGCCGCACTTCTTTATACGCCACAATTGCGCCCCGGTCTGATCGTAGAACATGCCCTTGATGATGAATTGATTCTGGTGGCCTCTTATCCAGATGCAACCTTAGACTTGAAGAAGGATTATGTGGCTGTTGATTGGGGTCCTGAGTTCACGCACGCCCTTGCCATTGGCCTTCCCCACCTAACCGATTCAGGTCGCTCTATGGCGCTTGGTGCGCTTGCTGCTGAATATATCGTCAACCGCCGGGCCGCTGCTTACCTGCCTGCACGGTCAGTAAAGCGGTATATGGACGCCGGAAAACTGCATCTTGTGGCGGATGCGCCACGTTTTCCCTACCCCTCATGGGTGGTTTGGCGTGAAGATTTAGAGGATGATATTATAGATATTGCCCGCCGCACCTTAACCTCCGTTGTTCAAAGTGCTGAAATTGAACAAGAAAAAGTAACGGGGGATATTGAGGCCATAAAAGATTACGAACCTGTACCCAAAAACCCTTTTACAAACAAATAATACTCACGATGACCACGAGTTATTCGAATTACACTCACGACAATGCTCTATGTATATCCGTTCTCAGCAGAGATGCTTCCAGCCACTCCCGGCTCGGATCACTTCTATTGGGAAAGGAATGACCCATGAACACATTTTTGAAACTGGCCACTGCATCTGCACTGGCACTTGCGATTGCTGCCCCTGTTTCCGCACAATCCACTGTCACAGGCGTCACAGCCCTGAACAACAACATCGACGATATCACAACTCAAGTTGCACGTGATCAGCGCCGCGGCCAAGATGCCGACCGCTTTGGTCCAAACGGCGTTGCGCAGGGCTTCAAAGGCTCTTTCGCACTGACCGCGTCCGGCACATCAGGCAACACCGACACCGGTGAAGTATCCGGCGCAGGCCGTTTGACATACGGTATCGGCGACTGGAACCACTTGGTTGGCTTTGCGGTAGAATACGGCGAAGCAAACGGTGTGAAGAACGAAGAGAAATTCTTTGCGACATATGAAGCCAGCCGTTACTTCAACGAACAGTTCTATATGTTCGGCTTGGGTCGTTACCAGTACGATGGTACATTGGTGAACAACGCTGGTGTGGTTCTGCCCGGCTCCGAGACCGACGCCTTCCTTGGCTTTGGCCCAGGCTACCGTGCCATCAACACTCCAAACCAGACTTGGCGTGTTCAGGGCGGCCCCGGTGCCCGTTACTACAAAGGCGCAAACGGTGTGTCTGATACAGAAGCCGCGCTCATCGTGTCCTCACGTTACTTTGTTGGTCTGACCGACACCATCAACTTCACCAACGACACCGACATCTTGGGGTCAAAAGTGAACACAGTTGTGTCCAACGACGCAGGGTTTAACTTCAAAGTATCTAACAATCTGTCCACCCGCATCAGCTACCGGACAGATTACAACACCGACCCAACAGGCGGCGCAAAATCAACTGACAACACCATTGGTTTGTCACTTGTGATGGGCTTCTAAGAACCTAATTGGAAAGTTGCAGGGCGGTTTGTTCCCTCGTACCACCCTGCAACCAACTGAACGACAAGAGGATGGGGAAACCCATCCTTTTTTTCTTTGGGAGGAGAAAACGATGAACCTATCAATGCACACACCCCACACCGATGAATGCAAATTTGTCGAAGTCCTGACCGCAGAAATAAGCGGTGAAGTGATTGGATATTGTTTCAGTGGCGCAAAACCCGGCCCCAATGCGGCAGTATCAGGCCCTAGCCGCCTCATGGGCGCGCTGTTTGACCGCCTGAATGCTCTACCTGCCTTGCCTTGGCAGTTCGGCCGCCTGCATCTGATCACGCTAGACGGGATCGAGTGCGCGGGCTTGCAGGACATAAAAAAATGCCTGCCCGTATTGGCTTTTGACGAGCTGGTGATGCTGCCATATGCCCCCGGTGATGATACGCATGATTTTTCCGTGGACCGCGCATATTGGGCAGCGCTGCGGCTCTGTCGCCAGTTGGAAATGACCCAAGCGCAAATTCTTTCAGACGATCAAAAATCTGAGGTCACACTACTTTAAGTTCCGGCACATCCTATTGTGCCGTTCAATGAATGTGAGGACGATACCAATGGACAGAATAATGGGCGTTGCCACAGGCGTTGCAGTGGTTGCGATGGCAAAAAAACACGGCTCCAGCAAACGCGATGGCAGTTTTGGAAAGCGGTTGATTGCGGAGAAAGGTGGCGATGCCGCCGCTCTCGGCCAACAGTGGGATGAAGGCATGTCGCTGATCGCACAAGGTCACCGACTGTCAGGATGGTTCGTAGGCCGTAAACAGAACAAAGAAGCTGAAGCTTTGGATCTCAAAGGCATTGCGCTGAAAAACGCCGCTGAAAAAGCGTATGAAGCACTGCCGGAAACCAAAGATTTTTGAGAAACGCACTCACAATTAAACTGATAAAGGGCATAACTGACTGAGGGAAAATATAAACCAATTGCGACCCTTTGTTGAACGGTTTATCGCGCTGAATAGCTCTTACACCATGTCGTGAAAGTTTTCTCGATAGAAGACCCATCCAACGGGATCGACTTCTCACCGCACCATTTGCGGAACGTGTCGGCCAGCACGCGCAAGTCAGGAACATGCCGCCCGTCGATCCGGGGGGCATGGCCCCGTGCGATCTTGTCCCATGGCTGCGTGTCTTTCACCGAGCCAAAGGACGGAAACGAAAGCGCGGGTGTTTCCGCCATATCTTCACGCCGTGCCTTCCGGCCTACTTTAGAGTGTTCCAGTTCGCGCTTGGTGTCTGTCGGGTCTGGCTTCACTTTCCAAGCAATGTCAACGCTGGCAACCGTGCGCCCGATCTTGTGGGGCGTGGCCGTCAGCGTGAGCCGCGAAAGCTGGTTGATCTCGGTAATGGCTGCTTCGAGGGCGCGGCGGTTTAGGTCTGCAAATCGCGGCAGCTTTCCATCAGGAACTCCAAACATTGCTCGAAGCTCTGGCACTGTGAATGTTTTGCTGGTGACGTGATCGAGCTTAGTCAGGCTACTGATGTGCTGGAACAGCAAAACCGAATATTTACTGCCCAGATGGAACACGGTTTGCCGATCCATGATTGCCCAGTGGTTCGACTGCTCGGCCATGGCGGTAAACATACGACTAAAATACCACGTCAGCAGCGTGTCGCCGCTGACTTCGTGCCGATAGTCCAACAAAGCCACATCGAGAATACCACCAATCTGAACGCGCTTTTTCTCGGTGTCATCGTGGATCAGAGTTGCGGCTCGCAGTTCCGCGAAGAGTGGTTTCAGTGTTTCATGGGTGTGGTGTCCCAAGCCGTCGATTTTGCGAATGTCTGACAAGCGCATTTCATGCTGCACTGGTTCGGCCATTCGGCCACCTGCCGTGGCAATCATCAGGTGCATCAACTTGAGGGCTTTCAAGCTGGGAGCGTTTTGCATGTAGACCCCCCGTGCCACCTCTGCGGGCAGCACGGTTTTGGTCTGGTCATGGGCGCGGTCAGCCGCGACTTTCGTTGTTTTCAACATGGTGACAAATTAAGGTGACTATTTGTCATGGGTCAATAGCGATCTTTTGGCCCAATTTGTCACTTCACTGGCCCAATTTGTCACTTCACTGGCCCAATTTGTCACTTATAACTTTTTTAAGCCTTATAAATAAGGGGTTTCAGCGCCCTGAACTTATAGAACTTATAGAACAAGAAAGGCGCTACGCGCTTTTTGATGAAAATTTGAGGTTATTTTGATGCTTGTTGATACGTTTTGCGCCCAACAAAGGGTGCGCCTTCGGCGCTGATCGCAAAACTTAGAACCAAAGGTGATCACGGCTGAAGAAGATATCTTTGATAGGTGCCGCAGAGGGCAAAAATTAAATGCACCGCGCGAGGTGTCGAACGGTAAACCGTGCTGAGTGCTGATTGTTTTTAGAGCCCGCGGTCAGCGGGATATTTTAGGCCAGTGATTTTCATCTTTTTGTGTCTCTAAGTGTATACATTAACAAGGGGTATGTATGTGGTGGCTCTCTCGATCTCCAAACTGGAGATCGAGAGAGAAGCCTAGGGTTTGATGTGGCTGCAATAGGCATCACAGGCGCA
>ERZ651776.5700-NODE-5700-length-10623-cov-4.771857_pt1 | contig 10623 bp, 15 predicted proteins | sample MGYA00514761_ERZ651776 | MGnify/ENA metagenome assembly ERZ651776 | reverse complement strand
AAACAATCCCTGCCCCTCAAACGCATCACCCAAAAGTCACCACCACTTCACCCAACTAATCCAATCCCCTCTCTTCTTCCCATTAGATAAATACCCAATAATTCCCTAATTTCCAGCTAAATAAGATGGTGAAGCACAACAACGTCGTCCCCAATGCCCACTTTCACAAGAAGTGGGCCAACAGCTCCCGTGGCCCTTTGAAGGTCAAGGTGAACCTCAACCAGGCCTCCAAGAAGAAGAGCCGACGGTTGAAACGCGCCGCAAAGGCCGCCGCCGTTGCCCCCCGCCCTACCCAACTCCTCCGCCCCGTCGTGCACTGCCAGACCCAGCGATACAACAGCAAGACCCGCCTCGGACGCGGCTTCACCCTCGAGGAGCTCAAGGCCGTCGGCTTTACCGCCCAGTATGCCAGGACCGTTGGAATTGCCGTGGACCCCCGACGCACCAACAGGTGCGAGGAGAGCCTCAGCGCCAACGTCGCCAGGTTAGAGGAGTACAAGAAGAACCTCATCGTGTTCCCCAGGAGGGCTGGCAAGCCCAAGAAGGGAGACAGCAGTGCCAGTGACTGCGCTGGAGCCACACAGGTAACGGGAGTTGTGCAGCCCTATGTCGCGGAGAAGGCCAGTGTCGTCATGGAGGATGTCAGCGTCGGAAAGGTTACCGCCTACACTACCATGAGAAACGCCAGGTTCGAGGGCAAGCTCATTGGCTTGAGGCAGGCTGTCATCGACAGGAAGAAAAAGGAGTAAGATAGTAAATGCAGCTAATAGTGTGTTTGCGCACCGACACACAGTTTTTGGGTGTTTTTTGTTAAGTGTGTGTTGATTGTGCAGTTTTTGTTTTGTTGTTTAATATGCGATGATTTTGCAATGGGGGAAAAATAAAAATAAATTCAACTTTTCCAGGTAAAAACGATGGGGGAAAAACTCACTTCCTCCCCCCCCCCCTTTAATTTAACTTACAAAATTCAAAAGCTTGCAACGGCAGCGGTTGCCGTTGCAAAGACAAATAGTAATCCCCATCCTAGAACCGGCTTCGTAGCAGGGGCGTCGATTTCGGTGATGACAAAATTTTGGTGGTACTTGAGGACACTCTTGCTTAGCTTGTGGCAATCACATGTCGCATCGTATGCCTCCTGCCCCCCAAAGATGAAGATGTCGTCGGTATCGTCCTTTCCGACAGCGACAAAGCGGAAGGTCTCCTCGGGGATCTCGGTCGCAACCACCCATTTGTCCTGACGAGAGATGTACACTTCCACGTCGTGAACGGCGGTTGTCTCGCAATTTACTTTGGTCTCACCACCAATGGCAAAGATATGATCATTTACCCTTACAAGAGCCTTGTCTCCTCGTCCCACATTAGTGGGGGCTACATAGGACCAGGGATTTGCTGTACAGATTTTAATTTAATGTGTCAACATTTGGTGTCTAATAAATTGAGCAGACACACAAAAATAATATGATTACACTCACCTGTAAAATCCCATTTCTCCACCGTGCTCAAGGCTTCACACCAATCCTCGTGTGAGAACCCTCCTGTGACAAAGACAGATCCGTCTCCCGCTAAAACTGCAAAGATGTCACCTCTGCCCTCGAGAAGGTCTCCAACGTACACAGGCGTCCACTGTCCCGAAACAGTTGTGTCAATCTTCCATACACGGGAGCTTGCAGTATAATCTGCCAGGTAGCCCCCAATGATGTAGAGGTCAGTCCCAACAGCGACGGCAGCGGCGTCAGAGGTAGCGTTCTTCCAGTTGGAGAGTTTAGTAGTCCACGTGTTTGACTCGATGTCGAGACTGACAATGTCCTTCATGAGAGAATCCTCCACGCTCCTCCCTCCTGCAACAACAATAGAATTACCCCCTACAAGTGTAGCCGTGTGGCGGTAGTTAGCCGTAGGAAGGGATGTGCAGTCTGAATAGCTGTTAGTGGCTATATTGTATTTCTGGCAGGAATCAACCACCGTGGGGCAAATGAACATATCACTGCGTTTTTGTGGGGTGATCAGTGGTAAGACAATGAGGGAATGATGGGAAGGTGTGTGAGTCGTTTTTTGTTGAGTCCTCTTTTCGCGATCATTGGTTGTAGTCGTCGCGCTTTACTCACTTGTCCCAGGGAGCCCTTGTCTGATCAGCACCGCAGCCGCCCAACATCCATACATCTTTGCCATTCACCAGGGTGGCCGTGAAATCACTCCTGGCTTGAGGGAGGTCCTTCATTTCCTCCCAATTGATTTCGTACTCGCCGCTTTTCCCGTCTACCTCCTCTTCATAGCTCAGCGACCGCCCCGACCTCAGAAAATTTCTGGGACCATCCAAAAGAGAGGTTGACTCAGACGAGGCAGGGAGAGAATCTGAGGACTTCTTTGCCATGGCTATTTTTGTCACCATAAATGCACTTACGGTCAACACGGAGAACTTCATGCTTCTATGGCTGGAATGAAAGGTTATTTCTAATAAATGAAGAAATTGAGTGAGTATGTTGAGGGAAATTGTAGGGACCCTAATGTGGTCACAATTGTGGCTGTGAGTGATGAGAGAATGAATGGTTTTTGCATCAGCATATCCGAGATCCGAGATCCGAGGATCCGAGGCCCAAATTCCAAAACTTCGTCAGAAACTTCTGATATCAATAGACACTTGCTGCACGAGTTGGCGGCAAAATACTTCCTGCCTTCATTCGGTGACCACCCCAATCATAAAACACCGGCAAGGTATTTACTTCTAAGGTGAAAGAGATGAAATCGTTGACATTGCTTGCAACTTTTCCAAGTCTGGTGTTATCGACTTTGCTTGCTAATTATGAGTCAACCTATGACATTCACACCCTGTCTCTCTTCGACACCCTCTCATTGGATGTCATAAATTCTGAGATGAAGGAGGACAATTATGGAGCTGCACTCGCCGCATATCGAACAGGTCGAAGCACTGGTCTTGAATCTTTAGAAGATATGGCAAAGTACACAGCCAATGCCATATCCGCCCCAGATACGTTCCTTGCCTTTTCAACTTACTATGGTAACGACGATTTTTTCGGGCACAACGGTACAGTGTCCGCCATCAATGGCGTGGGTGATTTTGATGGGTGGGAGGCTGACGCTCGTCGCGAAGGTGCGACGAAAATTGGAGCATACCAAGTTGTTCTTCATCGATCCTTGCAATACCTTCATGAGGGGATTGTTAGCTGCGATAACAACGACAAGGATACCGGCGTTCTCCTGTGGGACAAGGCTTGGGCTCTTTTCGCCGGAAGTATGGAAGGTACCGATGGGAGTGGAGGGGGGAGAAGCTTTTACGCTCTGAGTGACAAGAGGTGTCCACAATTCAAGACCTGTCAGACGACCAGTGGCCTTGCCATGACCAACGTAAAAATCCTTTCCGCATGGAACGCTGGAGTTGCCGCGATCAAGAGCGGGAAATGCTTCGATGCGATGCTTGAGCGTGATAAAATTGTTTCGCAGGTTACCGTGCCTCTCATTCAGGGGACACTGAGGGAGGCTTTTGAGACGGATGTGGATGGCGGTTGGGTTATTGCAGATGGCTTGGTGGAGAGGGCCGAGGGATGGGGATTTGCGAGCAGCCTACTTCCTTGGGTCGCCATTTGCGATGAGTCGAAGGCTAAACTGATACACGACAACCTTTACATTAACGAGGAGCCCTACGTCAAGGACGGTGAGTGAGATATCGGGTAGCAGTGTCTTCCACGCTCTTTACTAACACTTTTGGTTCTGGAGTCCAGGTTTCCGGGCAGTGAAAAATGCCCTTGAAACGACTTATAAGTGTTTGGGAATAAGCTGTGATGACGTTGGTGAGATGACGACTTGTGGGGGTGGGAAAAACGAGGTCTGCAATGGGATGAATCGTTGTGTTGATGTGCCCGGAGAAGATGAAGATGGTGTCGACGGTGATGAACCAAATGACGGAGATGAGAGTCACTCTGCCTTGTTATACACCGGATGGCTTTTGTTCGCTTCAACTTCCATCTTGGCAGGATATTTTGCGATTCGGGGGAAAACTCCTCAAGGTGGCAGGAAGAGTTTAGGCGGGAAAGAAGCTAATGCTAATAATGAAGCCCTGTAAAAAATAAATAATTTAAAAAGGGCTCACTCACACTCTCATTTTTAGCTTTATCGCTTTTATACTATAATTGCAAGTTTTCAATCAGAGTGGCATTTGCGGTCCCTCCTCCTTCACAAATAGCCAGCACTCCGTATTTCTTCTTCTGCCTGCCAAGTTCGTACGTGAGGGCAGTCATCAGTTTGCCTCCAGTGGCGCCGAGGGGGTGACCCAGCGCAATGGCACCTCCGTTCACATTGAGCTTGTCGGGGTCCGATCCCACCGTCTTCTCCCACGCGAGCGGAACGCACGCGAACGCCTCGTTCACCTCGAACAGATCGACGTCGTCGACGGACAGCCCCTCGCGGTCGAGGAGCATACGCGTGGCCGGGGCGGGAGCGGAGAGCATCAAGACCGGATCGTTCGCGGCCACGGCATTGGACCTGATGACGGCCATGGGCACGACGTCGTTGCCCATCTTCTTGAGGCCCTCCTCGCTGCAGACAAGCAGCGCGCTGGCACCGTCCGACATCTGCGACGCGTTTCCGGCCGTGATAACACCGCCAGGATCGCATCCCGCAGGCGCAGAGCAGACTCCCATCTCCACCAGAGTCTGCAGTCCCGCCAGACCCTCGGCAGTCGTGTCCCCCCTGACGCCATCGTCCACCTCGAAGAGTGCGCTTTTGCCCCCCTCGTTGGACTCCACTCGGACGGGCGTGATCTCGTCGCGGAATCTGCGCGTCTCCAGGGACGCTGCGGCAAGGCGGTGGGACCTTTGTGCGAAGGCGTCGCACTCCTCCCGGGTGATTTCGAACGTTTTGCACATGAGCTCCGCCGCCGTGAACTGCGAGAAGTACGGCTCGCCGGGCGTGTTGAACTTCTTCTGGAGGGAGGGGGTGAGGGGGGCGCCGAATTTTGAGGAGGCAAAGTTGGAGAACATCGGGACCACGGACATGCTCTCCACGCCACCGGCGATTACGATGTCGCACTGTCCGCTACCGACCGCCATAGAGGCGATTCTGTTAGGTTAGGTTGGGTTAGGTTAGGTTAGGTTAGGTTAGGTTAGGTTAGGGTGAAATTATACAGAGGGTTAGAATTAAAAATATATTCAATTGTCATTACAATTGTGTCATTACAATTGTCACAAGCAGCTGCTTGAAACGAAACACTAAGCCTACCTGATGGCCTCCTGACCACTGCCACACTGTCGGTCTACCGTACTTCCCGGTACACTCATCGGAAGGTTCGACGCGAGCACACAATGACGCCCAAGGTTCCCCGCATTGGGACCGACCTGCGAAACGCAGCCCATCACAACATCGTCCACATCGGCGGGGTCGAGGGAGGGGACCTTCGAAACCAAACCGTCGAGGATTAAACCGCCCAGGGTGACGGGGGAGGTGGTGGAGAGGACGCCGCCTTTTTTTGTCGTGCGTGCCACGGCAGTACGGGTCGCGGCGACTATGTATGCAGTCTTTTGCATCGATGGCGGAATGGGGCAGTAATCTTAGGGAAATTTATTAAGAAATCGAGACGAGATGGGGGGAGAAAATTAGGCTACAGGAAAATAATCAAATAAAAAAAAATCTCTGCTTTTCTCTCCTCTTCTTCCTTCTCTCTCTCCCCAGACTTCAACGCAGAAAAATTCCATTTTTCTAGGTCAAAAACACGTCAACTATGAATTCTGATCAGCACTACGCGGAATATAAGGAAGATGGAGAGGAAGGAAAGGTACAGTTAGTCGTAGGAAGGCGTAGTGAATCTATAAAAATGAGGGAGAATCCACGTGAGAATGGATTGTGTTGTGTGCCTTGGTTGTAATTGTATGCACGTTTTGCTTTGGGATTCCCTCGATGTCGATATTAGGAGAGGCCGTCGCTTGCCCTGTTGTCCAGTACAGTACAGGGCATCCTGCGTTCTCTTCTTGCACCGGCAAACAAGACCAAAATTTCCTTCTCCATTCTCCACCTAACAATGTGGCCTCCTAGTCAAGGTCAGGTCACGGTTTATCATCTAACCCTTGATATATGCTCGTGTTGTAACTTATATCACAGATTCCCGCCCGCCCAAGGAAGAAAAAATCGTCAAACTCCTCGAACTCCCCCGCGCCTGCTCTCTCTCTGGAAGACGAGAAGCTTGCGTTGGAAATGCAATTCCAGGAGTTGCAAATGGGGACCGAAGGGGTAACCACCGCCGTTCACAGGAGCGAGAGGAGCGGTGCGCAGACGCAGTACCAAAAATCGAAGACAACCCGAAGTAATTTGGGCTCGAGTTCCGTCGACGGCGTAGATTTCCATGGCGCTTCTGTCGGTAAGCCTTCCTACATTCCCCCCACTTCTGCTTCCGCTTCCGGCGGAGGGGGTTCGAGCTACGAGATGACCGCGCCTCATACGCCGGCGACGCTCCAGGATCAGACGGACCGCGCCTTGGCTCTCAAGCTCCAGGCTCAGGAGAATGTTGTCGCGGAAGTCGCCGCCAGCGTGGAGAGAATTAGGATCGAGAGGGAGAGGGAGAAGCAGGCCATGGGGCGACGGACGATGAGGAGCGGGGCGATGCCGAGGGTTGTCAAGAAGGCTTGAGTTCAGTGCTTGGTGCGTGTTTTTGTTTCATTTTTTGTCAATCGATTTTGTGTGGCAGACATTAATCTGTTTTGATTATCTGTTTGATTGATGGCGTGAATTCAAGTGGATGCATGCATTCGGTAAAAATCAGTGCGGAGGCAAAGGTCCTTTATTTAGCTTAGCTATTTTCTTCAGATAATTTCAATTAAATTACAGTTACTTCTCCGCAACTTCTTTCTTTTCCTCTTCTTTTTCCTCGTTGCTGTCCTCATTGCCGTCCTCGTTGCCGCCCTCATTGCCGTCCTCCAAGTCACCGAACAACACTTTTCCTACTTTACTGTCACCTCCGCCTATCTGAACTCTTCCCACCACACTTCCCCCAGGCTCAATCTCAAGCCCCTCACATTCCACTCCCCCAAAGACCATCCCCCCGCTCATAACAATGACCTCAGAGACATCCGAAATATCCCCAACGACCACCCCCGAGACGATCAAACTAAAAACCCCACGGACATCACCCGTGAGCCTTCCAGAAGGGAGAATTGTGATGGACGCCGACTTTGTCGGTTTGACCTTTTTCTCAGGTTTCTCGGCACCAGGAGGTGGGGGGAGGGGGTCAGACGATAAGGCGTTGATCTCACCTTCGAATAATCCTTCGATTCTCAGGTCTCGGGTGAATGTAATTGAACCGTGCAGAGACATTCTCGGTGAGATACAGATCTCGGGTGTCCCCTCCGTAGATGACGATGAAGAGGAGGAAGAAGAGGAAGAAGAGAAAGAGGAGCCGGTTGACGACGATGACGAAATTGAGGAGGATGATCCGGAGCTTGCGACACTGGCATCGTCGTCAAGGTTTCCCTCGTTGTTGTCGCCGTCGTTGTCGCCGTCGCCGAAATCATAACTACTGTCGTCGTCGTCAGGGTCGATCAATTCATTGTTATTCAACGGGCTCGGTACAAATACTAACGACTGAGGTGAAGAACGGCCCACATCGAAATCCTCTTTCTTCTCGTCCTGTTGACTGTCGGGATCCTCCTCCCCTTCCCTCTTTTCGTCGTCTCCATCTCCTGCCTTGCCATCATCCTCGGTTGTTGTTGTCCTTTCTCCCATTAGATCTCCTATGAAATTCCCAACATGCTCGTCGAGATCATCCGCATCCATGAGCTCCATCCCTTGGGGCAAGTCAGGGTTCGGGGGAATAGGCTTAGGCTTGGGTTTGTCGCGCTTTCGGGGGATTTCGGGACTCCTTTTGGGAAGGGGGCGCTCCGGGCGGGGGGGGGGGGGGGAGGGGCTCCGCTTCTTTTTCTTCTTCTTCTTTTTCTTCTTCTCTGGCTTCTCTGGATCGTTGTGGTGCCTATGGTGATGATGATGGCCATGGTGATGATGGCCGTCGTGGTGGTGGTGGTGATGGTGGTCGCCATGGCCATCGCCATGGTGATGGTGATGGTGGTGGTGGTGGTGGCCCTCGCCATCACCGTCGTCGCCGACTTCTTTCCTCCTTTTCGTCTCCATCATCTTGCGCTTCTCCTCAAGCCTTGCCATGAGCTTGGAAGCCGCCCTGTCCCCCCTACCAATCATACTCCCCCTCCTCCTCTCGATCCCTCCAATGTGCATTGCTTTGATGTTTTCTAGCTCACTCTCAAGCGCTCTTTTCGTTTTCTCCCTTTTCTTCAGTGGCATCGCCGGGGCAGCGTGCTCCCCTTCTCCCGTTGCTGCCTTCTCCGCCACTTCCTTGAGATGTCCGATTACATGGTGCTTCTCCAGCCCCATGGTTTTCTTCTTCAGTCGCTCGGATAGCTTGGCCTTCGCCATGTCACTCCTGCGCATTACTGAACCGCGACGACGGTGCATCGCGCCATGGTGCTGGGCCTTGATCCTCTCCAGCTCCTCCTTCGTTGACTCCCTGGCACGGGCCTGTTTGAAGGAGTGGTGAGTTGATGTCGTGGAGGGAGGGGCGGGGGAATGGGATGAACCATCTCCCGACGAAGCTGCTGCATCTGGAGAGGGTGCGAGAATCGGAGGTGGGGTTGCCTCCATCGATGTAATCTATGCTGAAACTGGGGTATGTTTCTCAGTTGTTCTTTCAGTTCATCAGTTTTCTCGTGTTATCGTACATATTAGGAGAAAATATTTGTGTTGGCCGTAATTTATGGTGTATCGATGCAGCGTGAACGTTGTTTCGCTTGTAAAACCTCAAAGATGTTCGAGAAGTTGAGAGCGGTTTCAGTGAAAAAATTCGGGTGGGGTCGTCATCACAGAAGTTGACAGTTTGATGTTTTTGCTTGTAGCCGAGTTAAGTTAAGTAGTTTTTTAATCTCCGAGTCAAGCATATGGTTCTTCATGATGACCTCCGTAAACTTGCCGAACAAGCAAAGACCCATGAATCACGACTATCCACTGAAGTGGAGAAAGAACTTCATCGCTTATTAAGGACAGCCTCTGAGGAAATGACAGAGGCACGCGTAAGGCTTGAGAGCGTCGGAGAATCCGTTGGATTGAGCTTCAAGTTTTTCTCTCGCGAGTATGCGATCCGGATGGGGTTTGTGCTGTTCCTCTTTGCTGTCTTCTCCTTTACGAACTGCTTCTTTAGTTGTCTTGCAGGCTATAGGAACCCAAACATTGACATTCTTGGGCCGCAGTGGGCTACGGGTACAACAACACTACCTGACATAGGACACGATATCATCGGTTGGTTCTGCAGCAGGTACACATCAAAGGACTACATTGACTGGTTTGAACTACCAGACATCTTTGTCCAGATCTTGGGGATATCCATGGGAACACACATCTTCCTCCATCCAAGGCGGTTCCTGATCTTGCGCCGTTTCCTGTTCCTGTTTAGTTGCCTCCTGTTTTTGCGATCATTCACCGTTATTATCACCTCGCTCCCTGATGCAAGCCCGGAGTGTGCCAAACAATTCCTTGTGAACGGCAGCTACAAGGATCATCCTGAGGATGCTGTGGTGAAGAGCTTCTGGCGGGCGCTAAATATGATGCAAAGGCCTCAAGATTACATCACTTGTGGTGATATGGTTTTCAGCGGCCACACATCGTTCTTGTCGCTTTGCATGCTCGTGTTCAACCAGTATTGCCGACATTTTCGATTCTCATTCGTCTTCCGACATACAATTTATGTTTTATATGGGTGCAGTCTTGTGGCGATCATTGGCACAAAATTGCATTACACACTCGATGTTGCTTTGGCTATCCTTATCACCGTCACACTTTGGCGAGTCTATCATACGGCAATAAGATCCAACAAGATTAAGAACCAATACAGGATCCTGCAGTGGTTGGAGGCAGAGGTGGTGTTAGAGGTGGATCGAGAAGCCTTGGATCGGTGGTATGAAAAAAAGAGAAAGCGCAAACGGCTTGCGCAGGCACAGAAAAATAAGTAGAAGGGACAAACAACACAAAGAAGGTATTTTTTCGCTGACAGAACTTTGATGAATGAACACAAAATGAGTCCAGCTATATCACAACAACAACACATTTTCCTAGCAAAAAGCAATTTGTTATCGTACTAGTAAACAATTTACTTCTTAGCCTTGTCCTGAAGCATCTTCTTCACGATCTTCTGCTCCTCAACAAGGAAAGCCCGCACAATTCTCTGCCTCACACACCCGGCACACCTGCTCCCACCGTAGGCCCTAGACACAGTGCGCTCGCGCTTCTTGGTCCTGCGGACATCAGTTGATTTGAAGTGCTTAATTCCGGGGAGGGGCTGCTTGCAGTCTCCGCAGATGGCTCCCTTATTCTTCTTGGTGATGATGTGGGCAGTAAGGCGGCCTCCAGGTGTCTTGGCCTTCACAACCAAGTTTGAGCGGGTGGCATAAGAATGCCGTGTGTTCTTGGTGACGCGCTTATCAGGCATTTTGTATTATTTGATGAGATATGTAGAATGGGAAAAGGTTTATTTTATCTGCAGGAGAGAAGAGAGGGGATTGGATTAGTTGGGTGAAGTGGTGGTGACTTTTGGGTGATGCGTTTGAGGGGCAGGGATTGTTT
>ERZ651776.5695-NODE-5695-length-10629-cov-5.842115_pt1 | contig 10629 bp, 7 predicted proteins | sample MGYA00514761_ERZ651776 | MGnify/ENA metagenome assembly ERZ651776 | reverse complement strand
ACAGGCAACGGATGAATCCATCGCACGGCAAGCCTCCGACCATCGGATTCTGTGCGGCCAGCTCGAGGAGTATTGCCGCCGCACCGATTCCCATCTCAGCCGGTATGGTATCCCTTGGGCTGTAGCATCCAACTCTTCTTTACGTTTGTTTGATGTTTCTTGGTAGTTAATGTCGTTGCTGTTCATACCGCTGCCAAGGTCGTTTTTATTGTTCGACCCAGGGCCAAGCCCACTCTTCTCTAGGCTGTTGGCCCATGCATCAGCATCAGCTCGAGCCTCTTTACTCTCGCTCTTTGATAGGAAGTTGGGGGGGGTATACGACATTCCGCCAAGTCCAGACGTGGAGGCCGACGGCTGAATTTTCGTCGGGTTTGTCTCCCTATCGTTCACAAGGCTAATGCTGTGCTTCAAGATATCGCTGGCGCCGCTCCCAACCAAGCTCTTCTTCGTGTTGCCCATTACAGAGGTGGCGCCCGCGTTGGCATCCGCGAAAACAAGCTGTCGCAAGTCTGTCGTTCCCTCGCTCGCCCCAACGCCCGCGCCCCTGGTCGCCTCTCCCCCCTTGGACATAAGGGGATCACCATTGCCATTAACAATCGAAACAGTTCCCTTTATCTTAAGATCCGATGTGAGCCTGTCAAGAATAGCGGTTTCGCTAGAGATTTCTTGGCAGAGCTTGGCGGTCATCGAAGTGTGCAACTTCCAAGCTTGGAGGAAGTCAGTCTCGTTGAGTTCCATGCGCTGGCGATCCATCCACTGCTCGCAATTGTCAAGTTGCTCAAGCTGACGGCGGAACTCAAGCTCCGTGGAGAGCAGTACTTTCGTTTTGTAGTTGACCTCCTCTTTCAGGGTGTTTAAGCTATGCTTGAGCATGACATAGAGATTTTCCTCGACCGTTGCAAAATTGAGATTGATGTCTCGGAGCTTGCTGTCGATTTTGTTAAGCTCCCTCATGATTTCGTGCTTCTTCGCCACCACCGAGGGATCGACCTTCTTACTATCATTCACGGCGGCGGCATAGGCATCTTGTAGATTGACAAGTTTGTGCGTCGCAGCCTCGCCCATGGAATGACTTCCGATCATCTTGTCCCGCAACGAAACCGGTTGGTAGAGCACGGGATCGAAGAAATCGTAGCGGTCGTACACCTTCATTGGATCATTGTCTTCCTTGTTGTCAGCGCTACGATCAACATCGGCGCAAAACCTGACCACATAACATGGTAACACCTGTGATGGGTCGGTGACGACGTACTGGTGCGCATAGGCGCTCGGATCTCGACCGTCATGCGCCGCGATTGCCTCATACTCCTCAGCCGAGATGAAGCCATCCTGGTCACGGTCAAGGGGCTTAGTGCTGATATATAAGCTGTCGTACCCCTCAGGTCTCTTCAAGTCAGTGGACTTCTCGTCAATGATGTAAGGGCGACCGACTGCAACGCGACTGAAGATATAGAAGTGATTCTGCTTTCCACTGGTGGTCTCCGGGGCATCTGACTCCATGAAGGACTCCACAGAATCATCAAGCACAATGTTGCCGTGGTGGAAGGGAAGGCCGAGACCGTTTGCGGGGAACAGAAAGCCCCGTCTACAAACGTCATCCATGCGGTTGGAGCTATCTAAATCGCCACAGTCCGTCCAGCAATCCAGGGTCAGCATGTTTGCAGTACGACGCTCAAAGGTAACGTTGGCGTTAGGGTTATCAACCTTCCAAATGTTAACATCAGATGCGGGGTGACCTTGGAGCCCCAACTTCAGCTGATATTCAACAGCGCGGAACTCGTCACTCTGTCTGCTTAAAAGAACAGCTTCAGACATACTCCCTGGGAAACCTTGAGGTTTCGGATTTCCTGAGAAATAAAAGAGGTATAGACAATTATCGTCAGACAGAGATTACCAGATTCACGGGCTCTCCAATGAAGGATATGTTTACCTTTCTTTATCGGATACTATAGAGCAGTTGGGTTTTACCCGACAGGGGCATGAAATCGAGAAAAATCCACCCGATCCACCCCCTAAGTTACCTGTGAATCAGTAATACTTTGAATATTTTTATGTGGTAACTCTACAGCACTTTGTGGTCCCCAAGACACCCCCCCAGCCCAAGCTTTTCTTGTACAATCAAATACTGACCAAATTAAAAGATCCTCAGCGGAGAGCGGCTCAAATTATATCGCGGATGATGACACTGGACTGAAACCAGACGAAACTAAAATAGGGAGGATGGCAGAAGAGTCAGAAATCATGCAAGAGGAAAGACCCTCAACAGTCCTGAAGAAGACGAAGAACGAATGGAAGGCCATCGCGGAGAAGATTTATAGGTCGTCCAAGAAGCCTGGTTATAGCGACAGCATCGCACGAAGTGTGTTTGAGGAGGAAAAGGAGTTGCTCTCCCCTTTGGTCGAAAAGTGTCCTGGCTTTGTCACCATTCTTGGCTTCATATTAGAAAACAAGTTTCACTTTCGAGTGCGGCATGTCAACAAGACAGCCAAAATGACTGACTGGGGCGACGAGCAATGTCGGCGTGTAGGGTGCTCGTTGTCGATATTCATAAGGAAAAGTAAGACCGGAGCAGCTGCAGTCGAAGCCTGGAGGTTAAACTACACCCAGCTAGACGTCTTATTCAAGGATGTTACCGGTATTGAAGAGTTCATGGTTGTTTTTGCCAATAACTTGTTGCGGGACAGCATTTATGGGATGGTTATGAGAGTGGTAGTGGGAGCAGTGCTAAGTTCATCTGATGCGGTGACGGACATTTTTACTATTAGCACGTACTACAATAGCGAAGAGCTGTACGAACAGGCAAATGTTCTTTTGGCGATGCTTCTCGTGAATATATTAATCCAGCTGATTGGGGTGATCGGTCAATATCGGAGGAAGAGCTGGTCAGTGAAAGTCAAGGAAGCATTGATCACAGTACTGTTCCTGCGTCCTGCTGTGGATGCCTACAGGATCTCGACGAATCAGGAGAATGATGAGTTAACTATGGACAGCCTTTCCGAAATGATTTGCAACAAAGGAAGTGAATTAGCCTTTGAGAGTATTCCAGGCTGTATTTTGCAACTCTATGTTTGGCTGTCCGCTCCAGATAAAACTGGTACATACGCTTTGGTGTCAATTGCAATCAGTTGCCTTACAACAGGCTTCACAAGTGCCATGATAGCATTCGACATGGATGTTGATGTGCCCCACAGGAAGAAACAACCCAATTTTTATGGCTACATTCCCAATGAGAATGGTGTGAGGGGAAGGTGTTTCATGTTGATGACATTGATAAGTGCTTTGCACAATCTGAGCCGAAGCATAGGATGCGCTTTGTTGGCAGTGTCTGATACGGACAATCTGCTCTTGATGTTTGTCGGAGGTGAGATAGGGATTTATCTGCTCTTGAAAATCCTTCGGCAAGATTTTTACTATTGGATGCGGCTGTCTGGAGTACTTGCCGTCGTTGTATCCTTTGCTACTAGAATAGCTGTGAAGATCATCGTTGACTTCAGCGGATGTATACATTTCCGTCATCCTTATGAGCTGGGTGGATTGGGCTATTTGCTATCGGTAATTTGGTCTCAGGTGTTCCCCTTTGTTGCACTGCATTTTGTTGATGGTGAGAACAAGGCCGGACTAACGGTGTTTTTGGCCGTCAGCTTGATGGTCTGGGTGGTATTGAACATCATCTTCTTCTGCACAATCGACCTGAGCTACCGGAACACATTCTTTGGAACCAAGACAGCACCACAGTACACATGCGAGTACTTTCGCACAAGCAAGGAGGACTATCAGAAGTTTGATGCGATATTCTATAATCGAATTGAGTACACTAAGAGCATTCATCGTGAAGTGAAGGAATGGTTTGCAGAAAATCTAGGTGAATGGAGGAGGGAAAGACCAGAATGGTTCAATATTGAGATGATCCCTGATGGGTTTTTGCCAGAAGACGTCCTCCAAGCGGAAGGCGGAGCAAAGAGAAGGAGGAAGAGTAGTGTGAGCTTGAGGGAGATGGTTGGGGTCCGTTCCCAGCTGAGCGAGGAATAGAAATTCCTTTCATCGAAAATGCTGAAACAATAACAAGAAAATGCTAAAACGATAACCATTGAATTAGGAATTTTAACTGGTAAACTACTTTCCGTAAATAATTTTAACGCTCCGGTTCCTTCCCCCACCTCGAAGTCTTGCGTCTCTTCTTTGGCTCGTCGTTCCCATCTAAATCCCTCTTTCCATCCCCTTCAGTACCAACACTCCCACTCCCAGCAGCACTCGTCATCCTCCTCGCCCTTGCCCTCGCGAGCTCCCTCGAATAGTACTTCCCAGCTTCACTGCGAAGATCTAGCATGAAGTTAAGTTTCGCGTTCCCGCGGGCCTTTTGTTTCAAGGCGGATTCTTGGGAGGGGTTGGAGAGGAGGAAGGATATTGTGGAGTGGATTGTGGCTGTGTCTATCGCCTCCGAGTCGGGGGTGACCGTGGCGGTGGCGGTGGCGGTGGCGGTGGCGGTGGCGGTGGCGGTGTCGGTGGCGGTGGCGGTGGCGGTGGCGGTGGCGGTGTCTTCGTCAGACGCGGAGGAAGAATCGTCATCGCTCTCACTCTCTTCAAATACATTCCCGCCCTTCAGCCCCCCCCTCACCTTCCCGACCTCTTTGTTCTTGTTTGCCTTCTTGACCACCTCCCTTCTCAACCTCTCCGCCTCCTCCCTCTTCTCGGTCTCCTCCCGGATCCTTTCCTGCTCCCGCACCCTCTCCTCCTCCTCTCTCGCGCGCTGCTCCTCCTGCATCTTTATCATCCTCTCAAGAAAACTCCCGTCGTCAACAACCTCCACCTTGGGATTCAGGACCTCAGAAATGATGTCCTCGGTGGCCTTATCCTTCTCTTCCTTCTCGCGTTGTCTGGCTACTTTCTCCTTCTCGAATGCTAACATCTTCTCGAGGAAGTTACCGTCGTTTTGTATTACTGGCGGGGGGGGAGGGGGGGGCGACATGGACGTGGTTGTTGCGGGGACTGTTGCAGGATAAGAAACGGGAGTTACCGAAGCCATAGGAGGCAACCCAGCTTTCGCCATCCATGCTGGGTTGTTAGATACCTCCCGTCTTCTCCCTTGCGGCCGGGCGTGCGGAACGTTAGCGGGAGCCTGGGCAGGGAGATGGGAAATGTGGGAGGCAGGGGCGTTTTGGTTGGTTTGGTTTGTTTGCATCCAGGCGGGGGTGTTCTGGATTCCCCGACCGCGGCCTCGGGTGGACATATCGGCTGGTTGGGAGGGGGTATAGTATTGTATTGAGGTGGGAGGGAGAAAGTTTTATCCCTGGTGGGATGGGTGTATTAAGGTTCCTAAGACGCTCCCGTAAAATTTTCTCGATGTTATGATCAGAGACGACACTGTGACAATTGATTCCGCTCCGAGTTAGCTCTTTGAAGGAATTGGGTTCCCAAGAAAAATGTGGACAAACTTCATTCACACCACACAAAAAGTTTCCCCACCACTCCCACCTTCCTTGTCCACCTAAATTGCGTTTAAATCCGCACGCAGTGAATTGAAATACGCTCTAAATCCTATTATTACGGCATAAATAATTAACGGCCATCCCACACCCTTAATCTCACCCTATATATATACCGAGAATTCCTCTCCCTCTCCCACCATGACATCATCCATAGAATCCCTCATCTCCAACAAACTTCTATCGGGCTATACCCTCCTCTCCACGAACTGTCCGATCTGTAACACCTCACTAGTAAAGCCCCCTCCCCAAATCAACACAGCCCAGGCCTCCTTCAATTCCGAGGACGGCAGCAGCGCCATCGACGTGTACGAGCGGGAGTCGCGAACCCTAACCAGCCCGTACTGCTGCAGGTGCGACGCTCCTGTTTGTCTGGTGAGCGACGAGGAGTACGACAGGAGGACGAAGGGCCAGGACGTTGACGTTGACGTTGACGGTGACGGTGACGGTGACGGTGACGCGTCCGTGGCCGAGGAAGAGGAAGAGAAGAAAAGCGGCACCCCGACGCGCCCGTGCGTGGGGACCGCGGCCGCGATTTCGGTTCCCGTGCCGTCCCTCCCCCCGAAGCGGCAGAAGCGCCAGGACGACACCAGCAGATCCCTCGGGCAGTATCTGCTCCAGGGGTGGCGGATGTTGGAGGAAGGGTGCGGGAGGTGCGGGACGCCGATATGCGAGAAGGGGGAGAGGAGGGTTTGCGTTACGTGTGATAACGACAAGATGGAGGATGAGAGCAAAGTGGAGGACGACCACACCGCACCGCGGCAACGTAAGTCCCAACCTCGTGCCTCTTCACAACCTCGTCCCTCGCCACTGTCGGTGACCTCCGCCTCGGCCACGAAGCTCATGGGCGAGAAGATGTTGATGGGATGGACGATGATGGCCGAGACATGCGTCAGGGACGGGTGCGGGAACATGCCGCTGATGAGACCGAAGGGGAAGGCGGAGGTTGTTTGCGTCGTCTGCGGGGGGGATGGGAGTGTTGTTGAGGAGGTGCTGAGGGGGGAGGTTGGTATCAGTGCCAGGGACGGAAATGGAATTGGAAATGGAAATAATAATGGAATTGGAAATGGAAATAATAATGGAATTGGAAATGAAAATCAGTGGAGTGATTTTGGGAAGGAAGTTGACGAGGAAGAGATGCTCCAGGCAATGAAAGAAATCCAATCTCTTCGTCAAGCGAGTGAACAGCTCGCCGATGACGCGTATTCGGCTTCGTCGGACGCGGCGGTCAATCTCCGAAGGCGGCGGGACGCCAACAAGATCATGACGGAAAAAATGCTCTCTGGGTGGGCGATGCTCGGGGAGAGTTGTGAGACGGAAGGGTGCTATATGCCATTATTAGCTAGGGGGGGGGTGAAGGAGTGTGCGGCTTGTGGGACGGCTGAGGGGAGGGAAATTGCCAAGGAGATTGTGAGGGGGAATGTGGGCGGAATGAATGGGATGATGATGCAGTTTGTTGATGAACCTGTCAACAACTTCCTTTCCCACGGACGTGACGAAGCGTCGTTTGTAGGTGGTAAACTTCTCGAGGGATATAAGTTGCTGGATAAGCTCTGTAGGGAATGCGGTGTCGGGACATTGCTGCAGAAGGGAGAGGACGACATCATATGCGGGTACTGTGTCTGTTCGACTGCTGCTGAGATGAAAGACACAGTCAATGACGATGGCGTCGATGACGACGACGATGCTGATGATGATTACGATGATGATGATAAGCAGTTTTTTGATGACGAGGAAGTGATAAGAAGTCAGCTTGCCATGAGGGCTGCGAAGAAGATGAGGGTTAACGCGCAGCCCTCGGCCAAGGAACAGTCACAGTCACAGTCACAGTCACGACAGGAGGATCTTGTACCTTCTATCAACACCGACAGCGCCGTTTCAAACGCGATCGCTGTCCTCCTTAGTAAGATCGAAAGGGCCAGTAATGTCTTGGTTAACATTGTCGAGATTGGAGGGGAGGAAGAAACCAAGGTTGTAAAATCTATCGAGCATGCAGCCAATGCGATTGAAGCTCTTCGGAAGTGCTGATGAGCTTAAACTGGACAAAAAGTGTTGTGGTGTTTTTTATAAATATTGTTATTTTGTATAAATAATTGGTCAAAAAAAAACCAAAAAAAATTGTGTTTCTTTCACTCATCTTTCATCTTCTATCAAAGATTTTTTCAATAAAAACACACACACGCTCGTTTACCACGACTATCATAAAGCTATCACGATCATTAAAAATGACGAGCCCATTTAGATGAAGCGTTCCGCCCCCTCTGCCACTGCCGGCGAAGGAATCAACAAGAAGCAAAGTCGCATGAGCCCACCGTCAAATTGGCCGAAGCGAATTTCCGTGGATACGATCTTTGATAAATTCGCCGAAGAGGTATTCTGCAAATGCCCCGCTGTCGCTTCAGACCCTGAGAATAGTGGTTTCTGTCCACTTCTCCCCTGGGAAATCTCATCTTTTCTCTCCTTACTAGACCGGAACTTAAGCGAAGGCGTAAACTTTCCTACTGGCGTAAACGTAATCGCGACGAAAAAACAGACGCCAGTGGACGTCGGCTCGACGGGAAGTAATCTGGGTGAGCTGTTCCTCGATGGACACTCTGTCATAGTGAATCACGCCGAGATGCTCATACCGGAGCTTTTGGAATTGTGTGAATCTTTGGAATCTGAGCTCTCTCTTCCCCTGTGCTTCACTAATCTTTATCTCACGCCGCCGAACTGCCAGGTACGACTGACACAACTGACGACATTTTTGTGTTTTGTGTCACCCTCCACACAACCAACCTCTCACACAAACAGCTTCTCTCACACGATTGTGCGTACCTCCAAACTGACACGCACACATACAACATACTACATACAACATACAACATACAACATACAACATATAACATATAACATACAACATACAACATACAACATACACATACACGCTTAGGCCGTAACTGCTCATGCAGACGATCGCGACGTGATCGTCATTCAGCTCTTCGGTGAGAAAGCGTGGAAAGTGTACAAGACCCCACCAATAGCTCACCCATATGAGCATGAACAGGTCGGTAAAAACGGCATGAGCTGTCCTCTTGAAATCTTTGATACGATAGTTATTGATAAGATGCTCCAACCAGGCGACGTGCTCTATATGCCGCGTGGGTATGTTCACGAGGCCAGTTGTCCAGATGGTGAATCTCTCCATGTAACAATCGCGATTCCGACACAAGAATTTTCTTTCGCGAGGGTTTTTGAGGAGATGGCGCGGGAGCTTATTTATGAGGGTGCAGCCGGGGAGAGGCTAATGGTGGGGAAGGGGGGGGATGTTGGGAGATTAGTGAGTGGTTTAGGTGAGAGACAATTTGACACTGGTCATCTCTATTTTGCGCGATTTCTTTTTTAACAATTTCATGTCTTTACGGATGAGATCTGTTGGATGCATGCGCTGCCACTGTCGTTTGTTGTCAACGTTTGCTTCTAACAAAATGTTTTAACCTTTCATTGATTCCCTGCAGTGACCAAGTTGAAAAGTTCGATAACCCCAGATGATGTCGCCAACCACGTTAAGAACAAAACAGCTCTTGCTCTTGCTGCACGGTCGAATGCAATAGAGTCCTACACCCCTCTCGCGCCGCGACCCACTAGCAACCATAATCTTGCTTTTTCGCCGAGTAACATGCCTTGTTCAATCTCGAAACTGCAGTGGGCGACCGACAAAGACAGGGAAGAGTATTTTTCAGAGCCTCAACGTCTTTCTGCACAGAAGAAAAATGAGGAAGGTGGCATGAAAGTCAGCGACGTCGTCGTTGATGAATTGATGAACCTAATGAGTGTTTTCAGGAAAAAGCAGGGAGAAAGTAAGACGACGGAGGAAGAAATAAAAGAATTGTTGGAGAAAAGCAAGATTAGACTGAGTTGCTTCGAGTTCTGCCGCTGTCTGGTGGACGCTGGCATGCTGATGATTATTGAGTGAAGGAAAGTAGCGTTTGCACAGCACTATATGCTCCTTATCTGGTAAACTGGTGCATTACTTCATTTTATCAGCGTTACTGTTAGGTCCCACAGTTTTTCCTCCCATGCCTGTCACAACATTCACATAACGCCGGTTGTACTGCATCCTCTTCTTTGCCCGTCCCCGGGGCTGCTTCTTCTTCTCCTGAGCCTCAACCTTGGGCGTCTGGCCCTTTACCTTTCCTGCACGAGCAAGCGAACCGTGAACTTTTCCCATGTTATTATATTATTTATTTGTCTGCATGGGAAAAGAAGGGAGTGGTGTGGGGTTAGTGTTTACAAGAGAATTGTTGTTGGTTTTCTCCTCCGACAAGGTGACAGCATTGAAACTGGTGGGAGAGTCCCATTCGCCAGTAGCTTTGGCGCGCAGCCTTCACAAAATGTCCACACCAATATAATCTTTGTCTCTCAAGCAGATCGTCCTCTCGTCGTCTCTACTGGACTGCCGCCCTTTCGGTCCGCGCCGGGAATCGAACCCGGGACCACCTCTACCCGAAAGAGGTATCATGCCGCTAGACCACGCGGACGTAAGGCTGCAGTTGTAAAATGTACGAGGGAGGGAAATTTATCATCGAGACAAGAAGTTTTTGGTGGGCAGCCTAGTGGCAGGGGTGACTTTCAGGAAACAAAAACGCATCCATGGCACCTTATCGAGAGTGATTTAACCGGAAACACGTTTATAATGCGATTCATTCACCACAAGACCGCCCTCAGCCCTCACTATCCACGTTCGCGAAATAGTGGGCTGGCCAACGGGCCCCTTATGCGAGTCTCACACACAACAAATGCGGTTAATAACACGCATGCAGCTTACAACAACTCCCTTACAGTCATTCCCACGATGTCAAAACCTTAACTACAATATCCATGCAGCAAACGCCCTGACGAACATGAGCTAATCACAGATGCTTGCTTGGCCAGCCACGCCTAGGTCCGCACATTTAAACTAATAAAAGATGGACAACGGGCACCCCAAACGCAATCGACTAGACACGAGCAATTTTCACTAGCACTGAACAACATGACTTACCGTGATGTGCAACTGGAAGAATGTGCTCTTTTGCCGAATGAAAAATTCCTGATCGAGGTAAAATCTAAGAGTTTTGGAAGAAGAATACGCCACATCGCCCCTTTGTGCCAAGTGAGTTGGAAG
>ERZ651776.5692-NODE-5692-length-10632-cov-2.917859_pt1 | contig 10632 bp, 9 predicted proteins | sample MGYA00514761_ERZ651776 | MGnify/ENA metagenome assembly ERZ651776 | reverse complement strand
CCTGTTTCCATCGCTTCGATCATATGTGTCAGGTCAGGTCCGCCGTAAGGGTCGTTCCAGACCTGTCCGATGGTGTACCCGCCCGGCCCGTTATAAAACCCGACGGCATAGGCATATGACCCGTCTGTCTGTTCCGGTGCGAGCACAAGCGGCGACAACGGCCCCTCGCGGGTCAACCCGTGATAGCCCTCTCGTCCGGTCTCGCCCCAGTGCTGCCACGGCATATGATACCAGCCGATGCCGGCGGTGTTGTTCTGCAATATGAAGTCATCCGCGACATCGCCGCCGTGGATGTTGCCCTTGAAAATGTAATCGCGCACGGCAATCGCATAATTGATCCCGTCGCCCTCGAAATCCATCGCAAGGATCGCCTGAACGTCGGCATCCAGCGGCGGTATTTCGTCCGGAAAATCATCTGCCAATGCAAAGACAGGCCCTTGGTAGTCGCTCGGGCTCTCCATAAATCCGAAATCCGGAAACCCGACCTCTGATTCGTAATTGAAGTTTTGCGCCAGAACGGGCGTCGCGCCCAATGCCGCGACCAGTGATAACACACGCACAGGATGTGAAAATGACATAATATAGTAGCTCCCTTTTCAATTGCCAAACAACGTAACCGCGCCAATTCAGGCAAGGTAAAAGGGGCCGCGGTTTTGGTCGCCCCGTAACGCTTCAATTCAAAAATCAGCCAAAAATTCTTATAATTCGGACAATTTTCAACACCATTACGCGAAGGTTAACTGCGTAAGTCAACAAGAAATGACGTAGGGTCAAGGCGCGTCGCACAGTCCGGGGCCGGGCAGCGGCCAATCTCATTCGTCCTTCCCGTCTTCAGTTGATGCTTCAACTTTAGCGCGAAAACCGGCCAGCACGGGAACAGTCCCTCATCCCTCGCATCACCCTTGCGAGACTCGGTTTGCGTGTATAAATGCTGCATATGACCCAAGTTTTCGACATGGATGATCGCGCGCGCCTGCCTTGGCGTTTCTATGGTGCCACGCGCACCATTCTCGCACACCTATGATTTGCTGCGCGGCCTAGCCGTGCTTGAAACCTATCCCCCCTTCACATTCTCAATACGGGAGAGGACATATGTCCCCCAAAACGCTTTACGATAAAATCTGGGATGCCCATGTGGCTGATCAATCCGATGACGGCACCTGCCTGCTCTATATCGACCGCCATCTGGTTCACGAAGTGACCAGCCCGCAAGCCTTCGAGGGCCTGCGCATGGCGGGCCGCAAGGTCCGCGCGCCAGAGAAGACCATCGCAGTGCCCGATCACAACGTGCCAACCACGCTGGATCGCGCCAACGCCGAAACCATGACCGAGGATTCCCGCATTCAGGTTGAGGCGCTTGATAAAAACGCCAAGGACTTTGGCATCCACTACTATCCTGTGTCCGACGTGCGCCAAGGCATCGTGCATATCGTCGGACCGGAACAGGGCTGGACCCTGCCGGGCATGACCGTTGTGTGCGGCGACAGCCACACCGCGACCCACGGCGCATTCGGCGCACTGGCCCACGGCATCGGTACGTCCGAAGTTGAACACGTTCTGGCGACGCAAACGCTGATCCAGAAGAAGTCCAAAAACTTCAAGGTAGAAATCACCGGCAAACTGAACCCCGGCGTCACAGCCAAAGACATCACCATGCATGTCATCGGTGAAACCGGCACCGCTGGCGGCACAGGCTACGTCATCGAATATTGCGGTGAAGCGATCCGCGATTTGTCCATGGAAGGCCGTATGACAGTCTGCAACATGGCGATCGAGGGCGGCGCGCGCGCAGGTATCATCGCACCGGACGAAACCACCTACGCCTACTGCAAGGGCCGACCCCATGCACCCAAAGGCGCCGACTGGGATAAAGCCAAAGCGTGGTGGGAAACGCTCTACTCCGACGACGGCGCGCACTGGGATCTTGAACTCACCATCAAGGCGGAAGACATCGCGCCTTCCGTCACTTGGGGCACCTCCCCGGAGGACGTTTTGCCGATCACAGCCGTCGTGCCTGATCCTGCATCCTTCAAAGGCGGCAAGGTCGACGCGGCGAAACGGTCTATCGATTACATGGGTCTGACCGCTGGCCAGAAACTGACCGACATCGAAATCGACACGGTGTTTATCGGCTCCTGCACCAACGGGCGCATCGAAGACCTGCGCGCCGCGGCTGCAATCCTGAAGGGCAAGAAAGTCAAAGACGGGCTGCGCGCAATGGTCGTGCCGGGTTCCGGTCTTGTGCGCGCCCAAGCCGAAGAAGAGGGGCTCGCCCAAATCTTCAAGGACGCGGGTTTCGAATGGCGCATGGCGGGTTGTTCCATGTGCCTCGCGATGAACCCTGACCAGTTGGCGATCGGCGAACGCTGCGCCTCCACCTCCAACCGCAACTTTGAGGGCCGTCAGGGCTACAAAGGTCGCACGCACCTCGTGTCTCCGGGCATGGCGGCTGCGGCTGCAATCACGGGCCGCCTCACCGATGTGCGGGACATGATGTAATGAGCATCAAACGACGCGGATTTCTGCAAATGCTCGGGGGCGCGTTTGCCGCCCCCCTGATGCCGTCCGCGTCGCTCGGTGCGGCTGCCAAAGTCGGCTATCCCGCCTCTGCCCTGCACGCCGCAATCTATCACGCGCAATCGCGTGTGACGTTCTCGGTGTTCACGTTGGCCCAGCAATTGGGTCTGCAACTGGGGCAGGCGGAACAGCTGATGTCGGATATGTCTGCGCGGGGCATTCTTGGCCCGCTTCAGGGACGGACACAGGCAGGGCGCTGGGCCAGTAGCAAGATTTGGATACATCCCTCCAAATCATCTCTTGCTGCGGCCCGCACGGCGACTGCTGTCAAATCAAAGGCAGCGACCGCCAGGCCGGTGGCGAAAGATGTGATCGCCCATATAGACGCCGGTCAAACCCCGCCTGACCTACGCACCGAGATTACAAGCATCGATAACGCCTGCTGCACCGAATTTTCGCCACCTCAACATCACGATCAGCCCCAATCAGCCGATCAGCAATAGAAATCAATATGTTCATGATCCAGACCGCCGAAATTCGCCATAACGGAGCCATACGGTTTCCATACGCGGACCATACGGTTTCTGGCTCTTACTCAGGCGGTAACCTTCGTTAAGACTAACGACGAATTTGGTTAACGCCACGAAAGGAAACGACAATGGATAAATTCGACAAACTTTCAGGCATCGCGGCACCTATGCCGCTGGTGAACATCGACACCGACATGATCATCCCCAAGGTGTTCTTGAAAACGATCAAACGGTCAGGCCTCGGCGTGAACCTGTTTGATGAAATGCGGTTCGACCGCCAAGGCAATGAAATTGCTGATTTTGTTCTGAACCAACCCGCTTACCGCGAAGCGTCCGTTCTGGTTGCTGGCGATAACTTCGGCTGCGGGTCCTCGCGCGAACACGCGCCTTGGGCCATTGCAGATTTCGGTATCCGCTGCGTGATTTCCACCAGCTTTGCCGACATTTTCTACAATAACTGCTTTAAAAACGGTATCTTACCCATCGTCCTGCCAGAAGATCAGCGCGATGCCTTGATGAAAGACGCCGAAAAAGGCGCGAACGCCCGGATCGAAATCGACCTTGAGGCGCAGACCGTTACCTCGTCGGATGGCGACGTCTACACGTTCGAAGTCGACGAATTCAAAAAGCATTGCTTGATGAACGGCCTCGACGACATCGGCCTGACGATGGAAAAGGCCGCCGCGATTGACACATTCGAGGCGCAGGTTTCCGCCCAGCGCCCATGGGTCTGATCGCGAAATAGCCAACTAAGGCACGAATTTGGTCGGGGCGTTCCATTGGGGCGCCCCTTCTTTTTGACATAGGTCCTAAGCTGACGTTAACGGCAGTTGTGCCCGGAGGAGTCAAAAACCCCACATCTTGATGCGATCCAATCAATGCAACGGAATGGTTGCAATCTCGCACCAGTGTTGCCGCAAATCGGCCCCTATTTTTTCGCAAGGTTCATCAACGACTTGAAGCGAGAACTGAATGTGGGCAACATTATGGCGAAGATGAGGCAACCTGCCGACAATGAGCAGGGTCAAAACGGGACAAGGGCGCGGCACGCAATCGCGACCGACCGAAATGAGGGTAAAACAGCAGTGTTCTCACGGCTTTCAGGTGCTGCCTTACGGGCAGCGTTGGTCATCATGATGATCGCGACTCCTTCGTTGGTGCTGACAAGCACGGCGGCGGATACAGCGCAGATTGTTGCTCTTGTCGCGATCGTGGCTGGGGTATTCATCTTTGTTGAATACAATTCCGGTTCCGCCAGCCTGATGGAATTCCGCGATGCGCCGCCGTTCAACCGCGTGCGTTTCTTTGGCCTCGCGTCGACAGTGCTGGCCCTCACCGTTATCGCCAAGGGCGCATATGATCCGACAACGATTACGGTGTTGTTCGACATGATCGGTGGTTCACTCGCCGAGGCGATGGATTTCCCTTATTCACCAGTGCGTCTTGTGCTTTTGATGCTCCCTGCAGAGGCAAGTGGCGAGTTGATCGACAGCGTTCGCACAGCCGCCGGACTAAGCTATCTGGTGTCCCTGATGTCGTTGGCCTTCTTTGTCCTGGCCCTCCGGCTGAACAACTGGCCCAATCAGCGTGGTGGGTTCAACGTCTGGACAAACCTGCCCACATTCGACCCGACCGCAGGCGGCGACGTCGTGGAACGGTTGGAACGGGATGGTCAGCTTAACATTATATTAGGGTTTCTCCTGCCATTCTTGATTCCAGCATTTGTGAAACTTGCGTCCGATGTGTTTAATCCCATCAGCTTGCAGGATTCACATACCTTAATCTGGACGATGACAGCATGGGCCTTCATCCCCGCCAGCCTGATCATGCGCGGCATAGCGATGTTGCGTGTCGGCCAAATGATCGCGGTTCAGCGCGAGCAGGCCTATCTGCGTGCGCAAGACGAAGACGGGATTCCTGCCTAATCCGGTGGATCGCAGCGCTGTTCCTATGGCCAACAGTAGTGTTTGCGCAGCAAAGCGACACCCTGCGTATTGCAACGTTTGCGGCGCCGCTTAGCCGCGATGGCCCAGGATTGTTGTTGCGTGATATTGTCGGGCGGGACGATCCCCAGATCGAAGCAATTATCGCAATTATAAATCAGGTTGCCCCTGATATCCTATTGTTGACCGACTTTGATTTCGACATGGGCGGCGTTGCGATGGCGGCATTCTCGGATCAGTTGGTGGTGCCGTACCCATACCAATTTGCTTTGCGCCCAAATGCAGGCGTCCAAACGGGTTTGGACGTAGACGGGGACGGTCGGACTGGCGACGCGCGTGATGCATTGGGCTATGGACGGTTTATGGGCGATGGGGGCATGGCGCTTCTCTCTCGCTATGCGATCAATGCGGGGCAGGTCACTGACCTAACCGCGCTGCGCTGGCGTGATGTACCGGACGCAACGTTGCCGCAGCTGAACGGGGCTGCTTTTCCGTCTGATGCGGTGCTCTCGGTTCTTCCGGTTTCTTCAAGCGGCCATTGGATTGTGCCCATCGATGTCTATGGCCATTCAGTGCAACTGCTCGCCTATTCCGCGACTGCCCCCGTGTTTGATGGGCCGGAGGATTTTAACGGGCTGCGCAACCGAGATGAGTTGCGGGTATGGGAGGCGGTTCTGGACGGGTACTGGGGTCCACCTCCATCCACGCCAATCCTGATTGGGAATGTGAACACGGAACCCGATGACGGGCAGGGTCTCCGTGATGGAATCACAGAGGTATTGGCGCGACCCGAGTTGCAGGACGCGGAACCCAAAAGCATTGGCGGCCAGTTCGCCGCGAACGCGGATCACCGCGGCGCGCCTGCGCTGGACACCGCCGACTGGAACGACGACGGGCCGGGCAATCTGCGCGTGTCTTATGTGTTGCCGTCCAGCAAACTGACAGTCATCGACGCGGGCGTGTTCTGGCCCGCGCCGGATGATCCCTTGGCAGCGCTATTGGGCGAGGACGGTCTGGCCGCTGGCCCCCATCGCCTTGTCTGGGTCGACATCAAGATTGAGGGCCTGCGTTAGCGCGTCATGCAACGGTGTCATCGCAAGGTCCCCACACAACGCCTGATGCCGGCTGGTATCCAGATGGTGCGGTTTTGCCCAAAGATAGCGCATTTCCAAAAGGTATCGCCCCAGTGGCCAAACCAGCCCCGCGACACGGATCGGCCACCACGCCATTTTCTTGGCCGTGACTTTGTGTCCTGCGACCTTTGAAATGGCCTCGGCCATCTCCTGCGCGGTAAGGGTGAAACTTGGTACGGCGACATCTTCGAACGTCGCCAATTGCTGACGTTTTCCGGCCAGCGCCACCATAGTCACGGCGACATCGGGAAGGAACGTAAAGGCATGCGGGCAGTCCAGCGGGCCGGGGTAGCTGATAGACCCCTTGGCGACGGGCTTCGAAATGATCAAATCAAACCAGTTTCCCGAGGCCTCGGTGTCGAGATAATCGCCAGAACGTACGACAATCGTTTGCACGCCCGATCTGCGGAAGGCTGCCTCCATGTCAATGCGCACGCGCCCCAGCGGGTTCTGTGCGAGATGCGGCGTATCTGCACCGAAGCGTTCCGGTGCCTGTGCGCCGTACACATACACGTTGCCCGGAATGATGACGGTCGCGCCGCTGGCTTTTGCGACTTCGATGATTTGCTTGGTCATGCCCGGCACCTCTGCTGCCCATCGCGGGTAGGGCGGGTTCCAGCAATTCACGATGACAGACGCGCCCCACGCGGCATCCCATAGCGTGTCTTTTGCGCGGTCGAACCGGCGGACTTCCCAGCCTGCGGACTCAAATGCTTGGACTGCGTGGCGTCCCATGCGACCTGTCGGGCCAAGTATTAGTACGGTGTTTTCCATGATCTCTCTCCTGTTCGGGAGCAAATTGCGCCATTCATATCCGCTTTTAAATTGCCAAAATATGCAGGCCTTGTATTCATTTGTGAATGCCTCACGCCCTAGCCTCTGCCGACTGGTCCCTGATCCAAGCCTTCCTGATGGTCGCCGAAGAAGGCTCTCTGTCGGCCGCCGCACGCCGTTTGGGGGCCAGTCAGCCCACGTTGGGCCGCCAGATCAAAACGCTTGAACAACAATTGAACGCCAACCTGTTTGTACGGCAGGCACGCGGATTGGCGCTAACGGAAACAGGCGCGGCCTTGGTCGGGCCTGCACGCGCCATGCGCGATGCGATGGGCCAAATCGCGTTGACTGCTGCGGGGCAATCGGCGCAGATCGACGGCACCGTTCGCATCACGGCGAGCGAGATGACTTCGCAGTTTCATTTGCCGGATATCATCGCCGACATCCGCGAGAAAGAACCTGCGATTGCCATTGAACTGGTCCCCTCAGATGAAAGCCGCAACCTGTTATACCGCGAGGCCGACATCGCCGTTCGCATGTATCGTCCGACCCAGCTGGACCTCGTGACGCAACATATCGGGGACATCCCGCTCACCATCTGCGCCGCCAAATCCTATATGGCAAAGAAGGGCATGGCGGTGACGATCGACACAATTCAGGACCACGATTTCGTCGGCTTCGATGCCGACACCTCCATTATCGACGGGTTCCGGCAAGCAGGGGTCGAGGTCACGCGGGACTTTTTCAAAGTGCGGTGCGACAATAATGCGGCCTACTGGGGTTTGGTTCGGGCCGGTTGCGGTATCGGGTTTTCGCAGGCGGACATCGCGCGCAAAGACCCATTGATCGACTTGCTCGACGTCGGGTTTCCTATTCCACCGCTCCCCATCTGGCTGACGGCCCATGAGGCCATGCGCCACACACCCCGCATTCGTCGCGTTTGGGACCTGCTGGCCGAGGGGTTGAAGCCACTTGTTGGCTAGCGGTTTCTTGACCAATCGGGGCTGACGGGCTAGGCGCATGGAAACATTTTCAACTTAGGATGCCCCCCATGTCGAACCCTTCCCTTTTGATCCTGCCCGGCGACGGCATTGGCCAAGAAGTCATGGCGGAGGTGCGCCGCGTTATCGATTGGTTCGGTGCCAAGCGCGACATGCAGTTTGACGTGTCCGAAGACCTCGTTGGCGGTGCGGCCTATGACAAACACGGCGTGCCGTTGACCGACGAGACGATGGCCAAAGCGCAAGAAGTCGACGCGGTTCTGCTGGGTGCGGTTGGTGGCCCTGCCTATGACAACCTCGACTTTTCGGTGAAGCCTGAACGCGGTCTGCTGCGTCTGCGCAAGGAAATGGACCTGTTCGCAAACCTGCGCCCTGCGCAGTGTTTTGACGCTTTGGCCGACTTTTCGAGCCTTAAGAAAGAACTGGTTGCCGGCCTCGACATTATGATCGTGCGCGAGCTGACGTCTGGCGTCTATTTCGGGGAGCCTCGCGGCATCCACATCGAAGACAACATGCGTGTCGGCGTGAACACCCAGCGCTACACAGAAGCCGAAATAGAACGCGGCGCACGTGCGGCGTTTGAACTGGCGATGAAGCGCAACAAGAAATTGTGCTCTATGGAAAAAGCCAACGTGATGGAATCCGGCATCCTGTGGCGCGACGTGGTCACCGAGGTGAGCGCCGATTACCCGGAGGTGGAATTGTCCCACATGTACGCCGACAACGGCGCGATGCAGTTGGTGCGTGCGCCAAAGCAGTTTGATGTGATCTACACGGACAACCTGTTCGGCGATATCTTGTCCGACTGCGCGGCAATGCTGACGGGCTCGCTCGGCATGTTGCCGTCTGCCTCCCTCGGCTCACCTATGGCGAACGGCCGCCCGAAAGCGATGTACGAACCGGTACACGGTTCCGCGCCGGACATCACAGGGCAAGGCAAGGCCAATCCGATCGCTTGTATCCTTAGCTTTGCGATGGCGCTGCGTTATTCCTTTGACGAAGGTGTAGAGGCGACGCGCCTTGAAACCGCGATTGAAAAAGTTCTGGCCGACGGTGTGCGCACTGGTGATTTGTTAAGTGATGCAAACAGCACGGCCGTCAGCACATCAGGCATGACCGACGCAATCCTCGCGGCGCTCGACGCAAGCCTGTAAGCCTAAAATTAAGGCAGCTATAAAAGCGGTGATGTCCAATCGCCGCTTTTTTGCATTCCGAGTTGGTGCTAACGGTGGCAAAACCACATAGAGAATTCGGTATGTCTTCAAACGCAAAAGGCGCGATTTTGGCGCTTCTGTCCTTCGCGATCTTCGCCACACACGACGTTTTCATCAAAGTATTGGGGGAAACGTATTCGCCCATCCAAATCGTGTTCTTCTCGGTTCTGTTCAGCTTTCCTTTGGCAACGATGACATTGATGCGGGATTCGACGCCGGGGCATCTGGTGCCGATCCATCCTTGGTGGGTCGCCCTGCGCACCATCGCATCCGTCGCAACGGCGGTTTCGGCGTTCTACGCGTTTTCGGTTCTTCCGTTGGCACAGACCTACGCGATTCTGTTCGCGGCACCATTGCTCATCACGATTCTTGCGATTCCCATTTTGGGCGAAAAAGTCCGCTTGCGCCGTTGGCTCGCTGTTATTGTGGGTTTGTCCGGAGTTATGGTCGTGCTGCGCCCCGGAACGACCGATTTGACGCTTGGCCATGCGGCGGCTTTGACGGCCGCGGTTGGCGGTTCTGTTGCGTCCATCATCGTGCGACGGATCGGGGCGGATGAACGCCCGATCGTCATGCTGTTGTATCCGATGGTGGCGAACTTTGTGATCATGGGCGGGGCATTGGTGTTCGTGTATGTACCGATGCCGATTGAACACCTTGGCCTTGTGGCGCTGGTTGCTGCTTTTGCCTGGACGGCCGGGCGTCTGATTATTGCGGCTTATCAGTCTGGTGAGGCGGCGATTATCGCGCCGATGCAATACAGCCAGATTATCTGGGCGACGTTGTTTGGATCCTTCTTCTTTGACGAAACCATTGATCGGGCAACTCTTGTGGGCGCAGGTATTATCATCGCATCCGGCCTTTATATCGTCCTTCGCGAAAGCCGCTCTGACGGATCATCGACAACACCCGTCATCCGGACGCGGTCGCGTCATGAAACGGGGACTTACATGCGGGCGAGCCCGTTCTTGCGGATGGTTGGCCTGCACCCTGACAACCTGAAGAAAGCTAAATAACCGCGCTTTCGGCGAAGGGTTTACCCGCTGCAATACGGCCAAATCCGAACGGCGTCAGATCGAGCGTGCGATAGTCCCCATAGACCAGCATTTCCGCCGTCCCGCGTCCCATGGCGGGGGACTGTTGCAGCCCGTGGCCAGAGAAACCATTGACGAAGTAAAAGTTTCCGACTTCTGGATGGGGCCCGAGGATCGCATTGTGATCCAACGTGTTGTAATCGTAGTGCCCCGCCCACTCGGTCACGACCTTTATCGCTTCGAACTGCGGTATACGCGCCGCAATAGTGGGCCAGATGTGATCCTGCCAAAGGGCGTGATCCATGTCGAAATCATCAAAATCGACGGCGGGATCATCCGCTGCCTGCCCGCCCGCCAAATAGGTTTTCGGACCGTCCTGTCGGAAATGCACGCCCGAAGGATCAATCGTCAGCGGTAGTTCACGGTCCAACGGCTGTTCTGCGGAAAATATCCAGGTGAACCGTTTTCGCGGTTCAACGGGGATGG
>ERZ651776.5690-NODE-5690-length-10633-cov-6.517526_pt1 | contig 10633 bp, 9 predicted proteins | sample MGYA00514761_ERZ651776 | MGnify/ENA metagenome assembly ERZ651776 | reverse complement strand
GCTCAGTTGGTTAGAGCAACGGACTCATAATCCGTCGGTCGCAGGTTCGAGTCCTGCCGGGCCCACTTGAAAAGATTAATGAATCTTAAAAAAATTAATAATAAAACTATTGGTCTATTATTTTCTATTTCATTAATCATTCCACCTAATTACGGCCTTAATTTACTTGGTGTAAATTATGAAGATCTTCCAGTTATATTTCTATTCGGAATCCTTTTTTATAGAAAAGTAACAAATTTTTCCATAACAACCTTTGATAGGGCTTATCTTATTTTTATTACTATTTTTGTACTGTATTCAAACGTGTTTACAAAAAATTTTGAACTCTTTAATCAGACCAATATGAGATTTATTTTCTATTTTGTACTCAGTTATTTGTGTATAGATATTTTAAAATCCTCCAATAAAGGAGTTTTAGACATCTTTGAGCCTTTAGGTATTGTCATGATTGCGAATTTAATGATTGTTTTATTTCAAATTCAATTACCAGGGACAATTGATGGATGGATTTTAAATAATTCTGGTAGTATCAATCCATTTACTTCAGGTAGGTTAGGTGGTTTTCAGGGTGGGGGTCCAAATGTTATTGGAATAATCTGTGCAATTTACGCTTTAGTTTGTTTATTTAAAATATCGAGTTCAAAAAACTTATTTTCCTATTTGATGTCTGATAAATTAAACACTATTTTATTGATAATTTCACTTTTTAATCTTTACATTACTTTTTCTAGAGGATCCTATATAGCACTATTCATAGGCTCATTAGTTTTACTTTTTTATACAGATTTATTTACTAAGAATTCTAAAGTATTAATTATCCTCATAATTACTATTTCTGCAGTTAGTATTATTTATATTTTTCCATCAATATTTCTAAAGCAGTCAAATAGAAGTTTTCTAAACAATCTGGCAATTAATAATATTGAAATTTTTGAAGGTGCTGGAGGTGGTAACTACATCAAAGAAGTATATAAAGAATATCTTGTAACGCTAGATGATGATGAATTATTCGATAAATTTAATATTCAATATTCTCAGACTACTAAAAATACATATATGAAACCTGAAACAGTTGCATTAGAAGAAGAGACTGATGGTTATTTAAAACTTAAATTCGATCATAAAGATGGTCTATTACCAAGATCTGTAATATCTTTTTATCACTCTTCAAACGGAAGGGAGTGGGTTCAAATCGGTTCAAATCATACAAGTGGTTTAATTATTGATTTAATAGAAAATGATGCATTCTTTGAGGTAGGAGGTTGGGGAGATGGACAATCACCTGGGGAATCCTATTTAGATGGGTATATTAAAAAAGTACAGATTAGTACTAACGATGATAGTTATGAATATATCCTCACTAAGGAAAATAGAGACAATAAGTATTTTATTTATCTACCTAAAACTAACTCATTTTACGACAACAGAAACGACGGAAAAATCATCTTTTCTGATGATGGCATCAAACTTAAAAGACCTAGAAGTTATTGGATAGCAGTACCAAATCAAACCAATATTTCAAAGAAGGACTTTGAAATAGTTATTCAGTTGAAAGTAAACAATATTCCAAAAGGTAATGAAACATTGTTTAGTCAGAGTTCAATTATTAACACTTCAAAACTCATAAATAATCAATCATGGAAATGGTCAATTATTGATGGTAGGATGTATTTTTTTTGGATCGAGGATATTGTTAGTGGCTACTCTAATTATCTAGGAGGTCAAAGTTTAAGGTCAGGTAAATTAATTTCATCTGATGGAAAGTTTGACTCTATTGTTTCTGAATTTTCTTTATCTCAATATGATGAAATAACCACTTCCCATAATGGCTTTTTAACAATGGGGGTTGAATATGGATTGTTTCCAGTACTATTAATCATCTGTTCCATATTCTTTGCTGTATACAAAAATTTAAGTTCTAAATATCAGTTGGAACTCTGTTTATTAATTGCATTATTAACTCAGAATCTGACAAATGACTTGATTTATTCACCTGATGTTGCCATATATTTTTGGATTATACCAACTTACTTAATCAGTAATTTATTTAAAGATTAAGGGTTTATAAGACTATTTTCTGAAGCATGTTGACTAAAATTTTTAGAAATAATTAATACCTGTCTGCCATCTTGAAGTTCGTATGGTGAGGTAGGAATCGATAATTTCTTTATATTATTAAAGTTTGTCCCTCTAAAGTTCCATAGTGTATTAATAGCATTATTAAGTGTAAGATTCTCATCAATAATGAATGAGTCCTCTAAGGTGTTGATAAACTTATTTAACTCGGAAAGAGAATCAAAATCGTCAACTCTCTTTAGTAGCTGCAATACCACATATTGCTGACGCTCATTTCTTGATAAATCACTTACGCCACTCATCTTGACCCACTCAGAAGCATCATCACCATTATCATCTAATACTTTCTCACCAACCAGGACTTCAGTGTTTCTAGAGACTACCCAATTTAATGCAGTTGAGCCATTTACTACTTGACACCCCTTCTGTAGTTCAAACGAGTAACCCTCTCTTTGTGTTTCATCTACACATATTTCTATCCCATCAAATGAATCAATAATATTTTCGAACCCTTCAAAATTAAAGCTAGCAAAATGCTCAATGGTAATACCGGTTATGCCGTTTACCGCTGCTGCTAAATTTTCAGCACTATTTCCACACTCATTGTTAGTGAACGATGCATTTATTCTTTCCAAATTATTTGTACAGGAATTTACAACTAGGATATCTCTAGGGATTGAAAGCAAATAATGATTATTTGATATTTCATCTATCAAACCGACGATTATAACATCTGAGCGTTGGCCATCAACAAAACCTCTTGATGATGATGAGTCTTGAGATCTTTCATCACTTCCTATGAGAAGATAACTTTTGTAGTTAGCAACCTTAGCTGTCGCAACATTATTGACTAAGAGTTTTTCAATTTCAGACTGTTCACTTTCATTTATTTCAGGGAGAGTTGAAGTTGTTTGGTTTTCTGTATTGCTGTCTAACGTTTCAGAAGCAGTTGAAGTAGTTGTGGTAAGACCCTGAGATATATCTTCAACTCTTTGCGGATTAAATTCTTGTGTTTCAAATCTTGGAATTATTGTAAGAAGTACTATGACACTAGTCAGCAAAACTCCGATAAATAAGTATGTGTATTTATTTAATATTTTCATGTTTAATCAAAAACCAAGTATAACTCTATAATATCTTTTGTGAGTAACATTAAAACAGTAATAGCAGCAGGTGGTCTTGGAACTCGTCTTCAGGGTTTCAGGGGCAATGACTCAACTAAAATTCTTTTAGAGGTAGACGGGTCTCCCATGATTATTCGTCAAATTGAACAACTTACAAATTGGGGATTAGATGAGTTTATAATAATTACAAACCCTTCATTTGATGAATTGATAAAAGATGTTGTTAATTCATATTTTCCTGATAAAAAAATTAGCTTTACAATACAACATGAACAAAAAGGTATTTCCCATGCATTACTGTGTGCTAAAGAATATATCCATCATGGTGATACAGTTTTTTTTATTTTAGGAGATAATTTCTTTGAATACAGTCCCACAAAAAATTTAAACCTAGATGAAATTGGCGTTAATAAAGGAGCTCATATATTTTCTCACAAAGTTGATAATCCGAAAGAATTTGGTGTTGCTGAATTCGATTCTAATAACAATGTTATCTCAATTGAAGAAAAGCCAGGTACACCAAAGTCTAATCAAGCAGTTGTTGGCGTTTATATCTATGACGATACTGTTATCGACAAAATTATGACTTTAAAACCATCTGCTCGTGGGGAGTATGAAGTAACAGATTTAAACAATTTGTATATTCAAGAACAAAAATGTAAAAATGTATCATTAAATGGATGGTGGATCGATGCAGGAACACCAGAGAGAATTATAGAGTTAGAAAATAAATTAACTTAACGGATCCATTTTTTTGTACTTTATAAAATTGTAAATAAAAAATATTAAATAACAAATTGCAGAAATGTATCCCAGTGCTCCGTTAAAGAACATAGTTCCAATTAACAAACCATAAGAAGAAAAACTTAATAATAAAAATGTAACTAGTACCTTTTTTTCTGAATATCCTAAATTTAATAGTCTGTGCGAAATATGGTCAGTTCCTCCGATTGTTGGTGACTGATGATTATTAATTCTATCAGAAGTAACTATTAGAAAATCTAATATTGGAACTGTAAAAATAAACAGGATAGGACTAAAGGGTGAAACTAATATGCTATCTAGTGTGGGTGTCCAATCAAAAATTATAGATATAAATCCGAGTACGTATCCAACAAATAAGGTACCTGAATCTCCAAGATATAACTTTGCTGGTGGATAGTTGTATATAAAGAACCCTAATAATGATGCCAAGAGGATTAATGAAATATCAGTAACTTTATATAGATTTGAGTAATTTGCTATTAGTGCAATTTGCAAGCATATTCCTCCCGAAACAACAACTGTTAGACCGTCCATATTATCAATAAAATTTATAGAGTTAATTATTAAAAGCACCCACAATAGTGAAAAGAGTAGATTTAAATAATTTTGAACGTCTATTTTAAGAAAACTCTCAATATTTATAAATATATCAAGTTTTATTAGAGGGTAAAGGATAACAACAATCTGTCCTGTAATTTTAGTTTTCCAGTCTAGATTGAATATATCATCTACTATTCCAATTATTGAAATGATGACTGCGCATAATCCAATTGTTATAAAGTCTTGATCAGCTTTACCTAAAAAAATAGTGCTTATAAAAAAAGCAACTGAGGTTGCAATTCCCCCAAATGGAGATATGTTTTTATTACTTAACCTTTTTTCACCTTTATCGTTCACTCTTTTAAATTGTTTCGTGAAATGCAAAACAGTTTTATTGAGTAAAGCGGATAAGGTAATAGCAAAAAGTAGTGCACCCATTATTGGAAGTTGAAATACAATCAATTTTCTATGTCCAATTCTTTATAAATTTTTTCAAAGTGAGATGCTATAGCTTTAGAGCTATAAAATTCATCAATTAATTGTTTGTTTTTTGAATGATTATTTGTCTCATCATAATTTTCAATATACTCCACAAATTTATCAATCTGATCCATTTCAATTAATTCAAGATTATCAAAATTCTCCATAACTTCAGTACCCTGAATTCTATAGGCTAAGCAGTAAAGGCCAACGCATAAAGATTCAAGCAGTATTCTTGAAAACCCCTCATGTGAAGACATTACAAGTGATATATCAAATCTAGAGAGCTCTTTCTCTACATCAATTTTGCCTAAATAGGTTAGTTTTTTTTCATTTAAAACTAACCGCATGTCCTCGTCTGTTATATTTTTAGGATTCCCTGTATCACGTTCACCAGCTAGATAAAAATCAAAGTTTGTTGGGTTTACTCTTTTAATAACTTTTAAATAGTCCATAATTCCTTTATCGTATAAAAGTCTCGAAACAAGGATGACTTTCTTTTTTGCTGAACTAGTTGATGCAGAATCTTTTTTCTTGAAGTTGACACTTTCAATTCCTGAACTGGGAATTATTGCTGTCTTTTTTGTAAAGTTCGAAAAATTAACAAATATTTTTTCATCCGATTTATTTTGAAAAATGATCTTGTCAAAGGAACTATTGAACAGGTAGCTTATGAAGGGTTTCATTAGAAATCTTAATAATTTTGCTTTTGAGCTACTGGTGAATAAATAACCTAGTCCCGTGATTGACAAAATTGCTTTATTTTTATTTTCTAGAAAGAGGCTAGCTAAGGAGAAAAGAATGCCTGTTTTTAATGTAAAGCAGTGAAATTTACTAGTAACATTTTTTAAGTGATTTCTTAGTAAGAGTACTGCTCTTACATCCAACATTTTATTTCTATCTATCTCCCAGGGGGTTACACCTTTGTAGATTGATTCTAATTCTTTCATGTGAACACCGTTTGGAGACATTGCATGTATTTCTTCTGACTTTATGTACTTAATCAAATCTTTTCTAGACTTGTATAAAATCCAATCCCAATGAGATAAATAAGTTATCATTAACATCATTTTAAGTCTTAAATTTGTTAACATTGCATAATATGAATTTAGTCGTCATAGGAACTGGTTACGTAGGTTTAGTCACTGGGGTAGGTTTCGCAAGCCTTGGTAATAGTGTAAGTTTTATTGATCTAGATGAAAATAAAGTTCTAAAACTTAAAGATAAACAAGTGCCATTCTACGAACCTGGCCTTGAAGAGCATTTTCAAAACAATGAAACATTCTCAAGAATGTCTTTCACATCTTCATATGATGAAATAGAGTGGGAAGAAACAGATGTTGTATTTATTTGTGTACAAACCCCAAATAATCTTGAAACTAATTCGGTTGATACTAGATTCCTTGAATCAGCAATTACAGAGATAAATAACCTTAATAACCAAAAATTAGTCGTCACAGTAAAATCAACTATTCCTCCTTATGAAATCGAAAAAGTGTGTAATAAGGTAGGGATGGATAAAAACAAAATTACATTCAATCCTGAATTCCTCAGAGAGGGCACAGCTATTGAAGACTTTTTTCAACCAGACAGAATTGTAATAGGGGGGAATGATCCTGAAAAACTTTTAGTTCTTAGAGAATTATACAAAGACTTCGATGCAGAACTTATAGAGACCGATCCAATAAGTTCGCAGCTTATTAAGTATTTGGCAAACACTTATCTACCTTTAAGGCTTTCATTTGTGAACGAAGCGGCAAGATTAATAGATTATTCTAATGGCAACCAGGAAGATGTTCTTAAGGGGGTTGGGCTAGATTCAAGAATTGGTTCTCACTATTTTAGACCATCTCCAGCTTGGGGAGGTTCCTGTTTCCCAAAGGATTTAATTGAAGTCAACAATTTTTATAAAGAAGGTGAAGTTACTCTGCCCTTAATCTCAAATATCATTGAATCAAATGATGTTCAAACTAAATGGACAGTTGATAAATTAACATCAATACTCATCAACAAAAATATTAATTCAGTACTGTTGATTGGGGCTGCCTTTAAAGAAGATACCGACGATTTGAGAAATTCACCAACCCTAGATATTTATAAAATGCTACATCAAAAAGATATAAATACTTTTATCTATGACGAAATGGTTGAACTGGATGAATATAATTCGGTAGATAATCTTGATGACGTTTCCGAGAAAACTCTAGTAGTGCTGATGTATCCGATCAAGAAAACACTTATGGAAAGAATCGAGAGTATCATAACTGACACTAACTCCATTTTGTATACACCGTGGTAATAAGATGAATATTGTTTTAACAGGTGGATCAGGTTTTATAGGTTCACATCTCTCTAAGGAGCTACTCAAAAATGGTGAAAATAAGTTAATTGTCGTAGATAATCTACTAACTGGAAATCTAAATAATATTCAAGATTTACTAGATCATGAAAATGCAACATTTATCCAACATGACGTACAAGACCATATAGAAATAGATGAAAAAGTTGATTATGTATTTCATTTAGCAAGTGCCGCATCACCAGTTGCATATACAGAAAATCCAGTGAATACTTTAAAAGCTGGAAGTCTTGGAACAATAAACACTCTAGGTTTAGCTAGGAAACATGGTGCTGAATATTTCTTAGCATCTACATCTGAGGTTTACGGAGACCCTTTAATTACTCCACAAAATGAAGAATATTGGGGTAACGTCAATCCAAACGGGGAAAGAAGTATGTATGATGAGGCAAAAAGATTTGCAGAGGCTGCAACAGCAACATATGCAAGAAGCTATGACATAAAGACCAAAATAATTAGGATATTCAATACCTATGGACCAAATATGCAACTAAACGATGGCAGGGTAGTCACAAATCTTATAGTGCAGGCACTTAATGATCAAGATTTAACTATCTATGGAGACGGCTCTCAAACTAGAAGTTTTTCCTATGTGTCCGATACAGTGGCAGGAATAATTGCAATGATGGAATCAAATCATTATGAAGTCTTTAATATCGGCAATCCTTATGAAATGACAGTTAAAGAATTAGCAGAGACAATATTAAAACTTACAAACTCAAAGTCTGAAATAATTTATAAACCATTGCCAAATGATGATCCCAAACAAAGGAGACCAGACATTAGTAAAGCCAAAGAAAAACTTAACTGGGAACCAAAAGTAGACTTAGAAACTGGGTTGAATACAACTATTGAATGGATAAAAAAAGAGTTATCTAAATAACTTTTAATATCCTATCGTGTAAAGTTTTCAGTGATTCCTCTTTAACTTTTTCCTGTGAAAATTGAATAATTTCTATAAGAAAATCTTTTTCTAGTTCTGAAATTAAATTTATACTTTTCGTTAAGGCATCTTTTGTGCCATCAAACTTTAGAATGTTGAGATATTTAGGATGAATATTTTTGTCATATTCTGAATTCATATAAAAATTAATAATTCCACCAGATAACGTTTCAAGGACACTCTTATCATAAAAACCTTTTGGAGTGTTGTTGATGTGGAATCCAGTTTTATCTATATATGTACTTAAACTGGAATGAGGGATAGAACCGGCAAAACTTATATTTCGATATTCAGAGTATTTATTTTTTAAATAACTTTCATAATCAACATCTTGTTTTGTTAGAGGGCCTCCCACGATTGTGATACTCTGGGACTCCCCATAAACACTATTTAAAAAACCTTCAATAGATTCCTCAATATTTTTTGATTTGGAAATTCTGCTTAAGATGAGAAAATCTTTCGATCCCGTATTGGCTCTACTTCTATAAAAATCTTCATAGTTAATGGCATGCCCAATAGAAGTTACTTTTTTAAACTTTAAAGGAAATGAATTCTCTGAAGCCGTAATTATTCTATCTGAAAATAATGCGCCTAAATAGAGAACAATTTTCTTTATAAAAGTAGTGGGACCCTTGTGTGTGTACCAAAGGATAGACTGCAGATTTTGAAATCTAAATATACTTGAACTTACTAATGTTAAAGAGGTTGTCATATGTGAGAGACAGAATCTATATTCATTATTTTTTAATAGGTTTTTGATAATTTTTCGTAGTGAGATGAATTTTGTTATTTTATTTGTATTTACAGAATCATGACTATATACATTTATATTGTCATTTAAGATATGGGTTGCACCTTCATTTAATGTCACGACATCAATTTCTGTATAATATTCAGATAATTGATTTAGCCAATTTATCGCAAATCCAAGTGAAGTATTGTTTGAGTCTGTAGATATATTAAAAATTAATATTTTCTCTTTTTTCATAATTCTATTTTTTCATTTTGTTGGAAAATTTCCATATATTGGTTTGCCTGTACTAAAAAACTATATTCTTTACTAATGAACAATTTTGCTGCATCAGCTCTTTTAGTAGCTTCATCTTTATTATCAATAATATAGATGATATTCTCAGCAATAATTTTCTTATCTGGTGGTATGGGAATAATAAATCCACGCTCACCGTCATTTAACAAGTCTTTACACCCACCAACTTCGGTACTTAATATAGGAACCTCATAATTAATTGCTTCCAGTACCGAATGGGGTAGACCTTCATAATCAGATGCTTGTATGAAGATATCTGCAGCAAGTAGAAACTGAGAGATTTTATTATTATCAATTTTACCTAAAAGTTGAACTCGATTTTGTAAATTCAATTCATGTATTACCCCTTCTAATGTACTGAACTCACCACCTTCACCAATTATGCTAAGTTTTATGTTCTTATTATCTAGTAATTCCATTGCTTCTATAACTATATTTATATTTTTCTGAATCACTAATCTTGAAATAATCAATAAGTTGATATCAGCTTTATCTACATTTGTTCTTTTAATATCTGTAATATCAACTCCGTTATTTATTTTTAAAATTTTATTGTTAAACCCTAATTCAGATACAAAATTTTTTAAATGATCAGACGGAGTAATTACTATTTCAGCAGAATTGATACTCCAGTTTCTCAGTAATTTTTGAACTTCAATTAGAAAAGAGTGTTTGTTGTTCTGAAACTCATCAAAAGACTCAATCGTTTTTTTTTGGTTGTAAGCTCTTTCCCAGACAGGATCGCCTACGATCTTTCTGATTAGTTTTTTCTTGAGTATGAGAGCTGCTATGGTTGACTCAACTCCGAGCCCATTAACGAAAATCAGATCACTATTTCTTCCATTTTTGACAATTTGGTAAATTGTTTTTAACCAGCGAATAGGCAGACTGTTAGATCTTCTAATTCTTATTACATCTAAATTATCTTCAATATGATTATTACCCACTTCAGATAAACAAATAATTTTTACATTGTGGCCATTCTCTATCAAGAAATTAGAAATTTTAGGAACAAAACTTGCCGGTCCGCCAATATCTGGAGGAAATATTCCTACAGTTATTAAAATGTTCATAGTTTAAATTCTATTAAGTTATTTTTTTTTGTGTGCAACTATCTCTTTAATCATAGAATTAATATCTTTAGTCGGAGTCATGCCAGTAAAATTAACAATTTTATCTATGTTTGGAGTTCTTCTAGTTGGATCTTCAAATTTATTCCCGAATACTTCTTCATGTTGAATGTAATTTATTTGTGATTTTGAATCACATGTCTCAATTATAAGTTCAGCTAAATCTTT
>ERZ651776.5688-NODE-5688-length-10633-cov-15.164362_pt1 | contig 10633 bp, 11 predicted proteins | sample MGYA00514761_ERZ651776 | MGnify/ENA metagenome assembly ERZ651776 | reverse complement strand
ATAATCAAATAGGATTTACTACAAGTCCAAGATTTGCTCGTTCTTCACCCTACCCATCAGATGTTGCAAAAATGGTTGATGCTCCAATAATTCATGCAAATGGAGATGATCCAGAAGCAGTTGTTTATGCGGCTAGAATAGCGACTGAGTTTAGATTAAAGTTTAATAGAGATGTAGTTATAGATCTAATTTGTTATAGAAGGTTTGGTCATAACGAAGGAGACGAGCCATCATTTACTCAACCTTTGATGTATGAGAAAATTAGATCGCATCCTTCAACAACTAAAGTTTATGGAAAAAAACTTATAGAAGAAAATGTTATATCAAGTGAAATTTTAGATAATTCCATTAAGACTTTTAAAAACTTACTTGATGATCAGTTTAAAAATGCAAAAGATTACAAACCAAAAATTGCTTGGTTTGAAGGAACATGGTCAGCTTATAAACCAGAAAAAGGAAAAGATAAAAGAGGTATAACAGGTGCAGATACCAAAAAGCTATTAGAGATTTCAGAGAAAATAAATGCATCTTCTGATGAATTAAATTTACACAAAACTATAGTTAAAATATTAAATAATAGAAAAGAAGCTGTTAAGAGAGGATCCAATATTGATTGGTCAACAGCAGAATCTTTAGCATTTGGATCTCTATTAGAAGAAGGTTATCCAGTAAGATTAGTTGGTCAAGACTCTGGAAGAGGAACTTTTAGTCAAAGACATTCTGTTTTAAGAAATCAAAAAGATAATAGTCGATATGTTCCTTTGAATAATATTTCTAAAAATCAAAAACAATTTGAAGTGGTTGATAGCTTTTTATCAGAATTAGCTGTCTTAGGATTTGAGTATGGTTATAGTTTGGTAGAACCAAACACGCTTACTTTATGGGAGGCACAGTTTGGAGACTTTGCAAATGGTGCTCAGGTTGTGATAGATCAATTTATTGCATCGGGAGAAAGAAAATGGAGAAGAGCTTCTGGGTTAGTAATGTTGTTGCCTCATGGATATGAAGGTCAAGGACCAGAGCATTCATCAGCTCGACTAGAGAGATTTTTACAGCTGTGTTCAAACGATAATATGCAAGTTATGAATTGTACAACGCCTGCAAATTATTTTCATGCTTTAAGAAGACAAATGCACAGGGATTTTAGAAAACCTTTAATTTTGATGACTCCAAAATCTTTACTTAGAAATAAATATTGTGTTTCAAATTTAGAGGATTTTAGTAAATCAAATACTTTCCACAGAATACTTTGGGATCACGCAATAGATCCACAAACCCAAGGTTTTATAAAATTAAAAGAAAGCTCTAAAATAAAAAAAGTAATTTTGTGTTCAGGAAAAGTTTATTTTGATTTATTAGAAGCTAGAGAAAAATTAAAAAAAGATGATGTAGTTTTATTTAGAATAGAACAACTTTACCCATTTCCAGCAAAAACACTTGTTAAAGAATTAAAACCATATGCTGAGAATGCTAAATTTTTTTGGTGCCAAGAAGAGCCTAAAAATATGGGTGCATGGTTTTCAGTAAGAGATTATATCCAATGGACATTAGACACTATTAAGGCTAATAATAACGAAATTTCTTATATAGGAAGAAGCCCCGATGCATCTCCAGCAACCGGATACGCGAAGAGGCATAATTCTCAACAACAAGAAATAATTGATAAAGTATTTGAATAAATATAAATGAGCGAAAAAATTGTAGTTCCAGTTCTTGGAGAAAGTATTACTGAGGCAACAGTAGCAAAATGGCTTAAAAATACTGGAGATGCTGTAGAAGCAGATGAGCCAATCGTAGAGCTTGAAACAGACAAAGTTAATCTTGAAGTACCATCGCCAGTAAAGGGTATTTTAACTGAAATAAATTCAAAAGATGGTTCGGTTGTAGAAGTAGGAGCATTGCTTGGTTTAGTATCAGAAAGTGGATCAGCAAGTTCAGTCAAAAAAGAAGAGATTAAAAAAGAAGAACCTATTCAAAAAGAGGATAATGTAATTAAATTAGATACATCTAAAAAAGAACCAAAAATTTTTGAGGAAACAGCAGAAAAAAATGATCTGCAAGAACCATTAGTTTTAACTGAAGAAGTAATGGAGGAAGAAACTCCAAAAACTAAAATAGAAAAATCAGAACCCAAAACTAATACAGAAAGCCAAACACTTTCACCAGCAGTAAGAAAAATTGTTGTTGAAAATAAAATAGATATTAATTCAGTTCAAGGTTCAGGGAAAGATGGAAGAGTTTTAAAGGGTGATCTCATAAGTTTAATGGGAGCAAATCCACAGCCTTCAGAGAGAAAAGTTAAGTATGGTCAAGAAGAAAGAATTAAAATGACCAGACTAAGACAGACGATAGCTAAGAGATTAAAACAAGCTCAAGAAAATGCAGCTTTGTTAACTACATTTAATGAAGTTGATATGACTAATATTATGGAAATGAGAAAAGAAAATCAGCAAGATTTTCAAAGTCGTTATGGAATAAAATTAGGTTTTATGTCTTTTTTTGTTAAAGCGTGTGTTGTTGCATTAAAAAATTTCCCAGCAGTTAATGCTGAAATTGATGGCGATGAAATAATTTACAAAAATTATTATAATCTTAGTTTTGCTGTAGGAACTGAAAAAGGTTTAGTTGTACCTGTATTAAGAAATGCTGATGAATTATCATTTGCTGATATTGAAAAAAATATTAAAGAAATTTCAGAAAAAGCAAGAGATGGAAAATTAACTATTGAAGATCTTCAAGGTGGAACATTTACAATTAGTAATGGTGGTGTGTATGGATCAATGTTATCAACACCAATATTGAACCTTCCTCAATCAGGGGTACTTGGAATGCATAATATTGTTGAAAGACCTGTTGTGGTTGATGGAGAAATAAAAATTAGACCTATTATGTATTTAGCTTTGTCATATGATCATAGAATAATTGACGGCAAAGAGTCAGTTTCATTTTTAAAAATGGTTAAAGAAAATTTAGAAGACCCTAGACGGTTATTTTTGGATATTTAAATGTCAGAAAAATTTCAAGCAGTAGTAATTGGAGGCGGTCCTGGTGGATATGTTTGTGCTATTAGACTTGCTCAGCTTGGATTAAAAACAGCATGTATTGAGTCGAGAGGATCTCTTGGAGGAACGTGTTTAAATGTTGGATGTATACCTTCAAAAAGCTTGTTAAATTTGTCTGAGGAGTTTCACAAAGTTCAAAACTTATCTAGTAAAGGAATTGAAGTTGGTGAAGTTAAGCTAAATCTTGAAAAAATGATGAAAAGTAAAGATAAAGCAGTGACTATTCTTACTAAGGGGGTCGAGTTTTTATTGAAAAAAAATAAGGTGACCTATTACAAAGGAACTGGAAGTTTTAAATCTCAAAATGAAATCATAATTAAAGACGATCAAAATAAAGAGACTATTATTGAAGCTGAAAAAACAGTGATAGCAACTGGTTCTGTACCAGTGTCATTACCTGGAGTAGAAATTGATGAGAAAGTAATTGTTTCTTCAACTGGAGCATTAAAATTAGATAAAGTACCAAATAAAATGGTTGTAGTGGGGGGTGGTTACATTGGATTAGAGATGGGATCAGTTTGGTCAAGATTAGGAGCTGAAGTTCAAGTGGTAGAATTCCTAGATCATATTACTCCTGGTATGGATAAAGAAATTTCAACAGAATTTATGAAGATATTAAAAAAACAGGGCATCAAATTTAACATGCAAAATAAAGTTGAAGCTATTCAAAATAACAAATCAGGAGCAGTAGTTTCAACAGTTGATAAAGATGGAAATAAAAATAAATTTGAATGTGATGTTGTACTTATTTCAGTTGGACGAAAAGCAAATACCAATGGCTTAAATCTAGAATCTGTTGGAGTTGAACTGGATGAAAGAAAAAGAGTTAAAACAGACAATACATTTAAAACTAATATTGATAATATTTATGCAATAGGCGATGTTATAAGTGGACCAATGCTTGCCCATAAAGCAGAAGATGAAGGAATTGCAGTTGCAGAAAATATTGCTGGGCAATCGGGCCATGTTAACTATGATACAATTCCTGGTGTTGTTTATACTACCCCTGAAGTAGCATCAATTGGCAAGACAGAAGAGCAATTAAAAGAGTCGAATACAAAATATAAAATTGGTAAGTTTTCATTCATGGCAAATTCAAGAGCAAAAGCTATAGATGATGCAGAAGGGTTTGTTAAAATTTTAGCAGATGAAACTACAGATAAAGTTTTGGGTGCGCATATTATTGGACCTCATGCGGGAGAACTTATTGCAGAAATAGGTGTTGCAATGGAATTTGGTGCAAGCTCTGAAGATATTGCTAGAACTTGTCATGCTCATCCTACATTTTCAGAAGCTGTTAAAGAAGCAGCATTATCAGTCGATAAAAGAGCAATACACTCTTAAAAAGTCCTATATAATCCTATAAAGTCTTAATACTCTTTAGTACCAACGATAATAATCAATTATTAGAATAAAACTTAAATTTATGTAATCGTTGAAATTGTTAATTTAATTAAACATTTATTCTTTCATTCTTGGCATAATCTTGGCACAGAAGCCAAAAAGCTCTTGGCATAATCTTGGCACGGGAGTGTATTGGTGTTTTCCATTACTTCTAGCAGTTAGACACTATGCTTAGTATTTGCTAATCTTAGACTGTGAAAAAAATTAAAATTAGTTTAACCATATCCTTATTATGGATAGTCTTAGTAGGCTACTTAGTATGGGCCAATGGGTTACTTGCTAGAGGGAGTAAAACTTTTAGATGGGATGAATGGATATGGTTTGGCTTAGTTCCAGCAATAATACCTTATATATTTTATTACATATGGAAACCTGAAGTTATAAAAAATTTTTTTAAACAGGAAGATAAAAATAATTAATGAAAATAGAAATTTACACACCTAATCTAAATTTGGTTTATGAGAACAGTATTATTTTTATAAACTATTGTTACCAAAGTGTTCTAAGTTTAGTAGCATATATAAATATTTAATTATTTGATTTTTTTTTATTCATTTTTAATTTTCACATTAGGTGCTTGTCTTGGAAGTTTTGCAAATGTTTGTATTTATCGCTTACCAAAAAATAAACAAATTATAAGTGGTCGATCTTTTTGTCCAAAATGTAAAAAAAAGATTATTTGGTATGATAACTTACCTTTAATTTCTTTTTTGTTTTTAAGTGGTAAATGTAGAAAATGTAATAAAGTTATATCTCCAAGATATTTCATAGTTGAATTAATAACGGGTTTTATTTTTTTGTTAATTTATTTAACTTCAGATAGTTTATCTTCTATTATTTTCTTATCTATTTTAAGTTTAATTTTTGTTGTAATATTTTTTATTGATTTAGAAAACTTCATAATTCCTGATGTCTTGAATTTTAGTGTTATGGCTTTAGGGTTATTAAAAAATTTTATTCCTAATTTTAACACAAGTTTAATTCATGAAATTAACCAATCAATTATTGGTGGGATAGTTGGATATTTAAGTATTTGGTTGATTATTTTTTTATATAAAACTTTTAAAAAAATTGATGGTATGGGATTAGGAGATGCAAAATTAATGGCAGGTATTGGCTTATTATTTGGTTGGCAATCTATACCCTTTGTTCTTTTTGTTTCATCTATTTTAGGTCTAATTTTTGTTGTCCCATCACTAATTAAAAAACAAAAAACTATGCGAACCGAAATTCCTTTTGGACCGTTTATTATTGTTGCCTGTCTAATTTATTTCACTTATGGAGACTTTTTGTACAGCTTAATTTTGGTTTAATTTTTAATTATTAAATAGTATCATTAAAATAATGATTGATAAGGTTTCTGAACTTGCAAAAACAAATAATAAAATCTCAGATTTTCATTTGAGAGGTGGTTCTGATATTTCATATAGAGTTTTAGGAGATATTGTCATTGAACCTGATAGTCAAATTACTGACAAAGATTTACAAGAACTGTTAAAAAATAATTGTTCAGAATCTGAAATAAAAAAATTTGAAGTTAAAAATGAGCTTGATACTGCAGTTATGTTAGGTGAGCTTAGATTTAGAGCTAATTTTTATAAAACTTTAAATGGTCTAGCTGCAGTTTTAAGAAGAGTTGAGACAAAAATTCCATTAATGGAGGATTTAAATCTTCCTCAAGTATTGTTTAGTCTATTAGATGCTCACAAAGGTTTAGTATTAGTAACAGGCCCAACAGGATCAGGAAAATCAACAACTCTAGCTGCAATCATTAATCAGATAAACGAGTCTAGACCAGCAAATATCATCACAATTGAAGACCCGGTAGAGTTTATTCATAAAGATAAAAAAAGTATTGTTTCTCAAAGAGAGGTTGGAAAACAAACTGAAAGTTTTTCTCATGCATTAAAAGCAGCATTAAGAGAAGATCCAGATGTAATATTAGTTGGTGAGTTAAGAGATCTTGAAACTATTGGTATGGCATTAACTGCAGCTGAAACAGGTCACTTAGTTTTTGGAACACTGCATACAAGTGGAGCTCCAAATACTGTAAATAGAATTATTGATGTTTTTCCACCTGAACAACAAGGACAAATCAGAGCTCAATTAGCAGAGTCTTTAAATATGGTTGTCACACAAAAATTATTTAAGAAAAAAGACGGTTCAGGAAGAGTGGGTGCATTTGAAGTTATGGTTTGCAATGCACCTATTAAGAATTTAATTCGAGAAGCAAAAATTCATCAAATACCAAGTGTCATGCAAACAGGTCAACGTGAAGGAATGATCACGATGGAAAAATCAATTGAAGAGTTAGTTGGCAGGGGAGATATTTCAAATGCCGAGAAAAATTCTTAAAGGTTTTACTTTAATTGAACTATTAGTTGTTGTTGCAATCATAGGTACACTCTCAACTATAGGAGTTATCGCTTATTCAAAGTATACAAAGATTGCTCAAATAAGAGCTATTAAATCTCAAAATAATGAGATTTATAATTTTATTAAAACTGAAACTTCTATTCAATGCATTAATTATTCTGATCAATTATCTTTGAGTTTTGAAAGATGGGGAAGAGTAAATAAACGAACAGCTGTTTGTAATTCAAATTGGGGTTCTTGGAATGGTGATTGGCATGTTGTAAGTAAAATGTTTAGTGTTTTTAAATATTACTTTCAAATGAATCCTGCAATGCAATTTAAAAATCCTGTATCTGGTGGTGTCGGATATAATCCAACATGTCCATCTAGTGGAGATGCAAGAAATATGAAACCAGGAGAAACTTGTATTACTTATGAGAGTTTAGGGTCTCGTGCTGTGAGTGGTAATGCTTGTTCAAATAAAGGCTTCAACACCTGGGTTTTGGTAGTTTCAAAACTTCCAAATAATGAATTCTATTTTAATTGTGCAGGTAAAGTTTGGTAATGAAAAAAAATGCTTTTACAATATTAGAACTCTTAGTCGTTTTGGCAGTTATAGGAGTTTTTTCAGCCATAGCTTATCCTAATATTTCAAATTGGATAGTAGATCGTAACGTCAAAAAGGAAGCTTATGAAGTCATAACTTATTTAAAAGAAAGAAAAAATGAAGTTCAAACTGGTCAATATGGAATGCTACAAGTCGTAATGAATTGGAGAGTACACACGTATAAAATGACTAATGAAGATTTCTTTAAAGAATACAAAGACATCAGCACAAATAGCTCTTATAAAAGCAACAGAACCTGTGGGCACCAAAAGCCAAATAGCTTTAAAGGAGACTCAACTTTAAATCTTGAACTTGGATCTGGTAATTCTGATAGCAATGTTAATGTTTATCCTAGTACTAGCCATCCATTTCCAAAATCTTATTCTGTAATTTGTATTACTAAGGATGGTTCAATCAAGTACGACAGAACTAATGTTAATGAAAAGGATGAAGCGACAGGTAAATTTGTTGATTATTTTTTGTTTTGTTCCAAAAGTAACTCAACAATGCAAAGCTGTAAAGAAGGTGCTAAATTTGAACATATGTATAAAATCACCTGGGATAGGTTTGTTAATACAAAATTATATAAATATAATAAAAACAAAGATAGTTGGATAAAAATAGATGGTTAAATCTAATAGAGGTGTTTCATTAATAGAGTCATTAGTTTGTATAGTGATAATTGGTATTGGCTTTATTGCAATTATGCAACTTTCTGCTTTTTCAATTAATTCAATGGATCGAGCAACTGAGAAAAATAAACTAAATTATTTATCTGAAATGGTGATGGAAGACATGATTGGTGACCCAGATAATGTGACAAGTTATGGGAGTTTTAATGAAACGTGTTCTTATAATGCTAAGGGGGGCTCAAATCTATACAACAAAATGAAAGATAAATGGAGGAATAAACTCAAAGAAAAAAACCATATTAGAGTGAATAATATAGATAAGAAATTACCTTGTGATACTGCTGATACTAAGAAAACATTTGTTAATTCTGGAGTAAACACAACAGGAAGAGTTAATTTTTTGACAGGTAAAGGTAAGAGAAAAAAATACTTAGGAGTGGTAGTTAAATGAAAACTAAAAACTCTGGATTTACTTTAGCTGAAGTTTTAGTCTCAATTGTTATTGGGGTGATTAGTATTGCAGCAGCATTTTCATCGTATAACTATTTTAATAAATCATACAAGTCAGTATCACAAAAAGCTGCAATTAACAGTGCTGCACGAGATGCATTAACAGTTATTGCAAGAGATTTAAGAAATGCGGGTTATATTGATATAAACTTTACAAGAGATGCACGTCCAGAAATCAAATTAATAAATCTTCGACAAAAATATTTAGGAAATCTAGATAGCTTAGCTGTTTGGTACACTACGTCTCCTAATGATCGGATGCGTGTGTATTACCGACCAATGAAATACCGTAATAGTAATAAAATGTATCTTGCACGTGAGGTTGTTATGAATCCAGTGACAGTTGGAACAGTTATTTATGATAATATAGAATTTGTTCCTAATATTGTAGATTTTCAGGTTGTCTTTAGAGATAAAGATGGAAATGAACTTTATCCAGTTTGTGCTTATTGTGGTCCAGTAGAAAATTCTCAAGGCTCAAATCAGATGGTTGGTAGCTACAATAAGGGGCAAGCTAATATGAAAAAAGTTCATACAGCTGAAATTTATTTAACAATCGAGTCTGCTAAAGAAGTTTTTAATAAAAACCAAGCTACAAGAATTATTAATCATGAGGGAGGCACTTACGGAAATACATTAAATTTTAATGACAAGTATTACCGTGAAACTTTTTTTGCAAGTGTACATACAAGGAATTTATCAGATAATTAAATGATAAATAAAATTAATAAAAATGAGAGAGGATTTGCTTTACCACTAGCCTTATTATTGTTGGTAGTTATGACAATTATGGGTTTAACGTTAGTGACAATTACTTCAAAAGAACATACTGCAAATACTGATAAAGATACAAACCAGCAAGTTTTCTATGCAGCAGAAAGTGGTATAGCAATTGCTAAAAAATGGATGGGAACAGAAACATCCACATTAGAAGCAGCAAGTCCAACTGCTAGAGATGGAAATTTAAAATTTTGTAAAACTACATTATTTCCAAACTTAAAAGATAATTCAAATTCTCTTCATTCTGGATCAAACCAATTGAGTAATGTAATTTTAGATGCTAGAGACAAAGAAAAAGAAAGATTAGAAAAATATAGTTTTGAATATTTTATAGCTTATTCACCTAACATTAGTGGGGATCCAACAGTTAAAACTAAAACTGTTGCATCAACTGAGGGATCAAGCGTTGCTGAAGGAACAGCTTATAAATCTGCAGCAACATCTTCAGCTACTTATTACACAATCTACTCATGTGGTTGTAATAATACAGTTTCAAGTTGTAATGTTCAAAACAATATTATCATTCCACTAGAGGCAGTGGTAACTTTGGTTAAGGAATAATGAAAAAGATTTTTATTTTTATATTTTTATTAAGCTTTATTGCTCAAGCCCAAGCTTATGATTGTCAATTTAATAAACTAAAGCCAGGCACCTCTAGTAAAAATTTAGAAGAAATTAATATATTTGTATATGGGTCAAATCTTTCAAGTGAACCATATAGCTTAATTGTTAATGGAGAACGTGCTTGTAATAATAGATATAAAGATGGGGATGAACTTAGAAATATTATGAGCTTAGATATTCATCTTACATTTGTTGGGGATAAATTAATTAAAGTTAATTATATTAATGACTTATCAGAAAACACAATTCTTTTTGATATTTTAACAAATGACTACAAGATAAATTTTAAAAGGAACCAACAAGAAGTTGAAAAAAAACAATCCGAGTTTTTTAATACAACTTTAAATGATAATTCATATTTTTATGTCTTATTAAAGAATAAAGATAGACAGCAAGAATATTTAGAAATTACTAGTGATAAACATATTGAAAAATTAGAAAAACACCTTTTGAAAATTGAGGAAACACAATGATCAAAAAAATAATTATCTCAATTTTACTTACATTTGCCATTTCAAACGTATCTTTTTCTAAATCACCTCCATTGGGAACAGGTTCTTTGGTACCATCTAATATTATGATTATGCTTGATAATTCTGGAAGTATGGGTTGGGATTTAAATGGTGATCAATTAAATAGTAATTCTAATTTTTTAAATT
>ERZ651776.5685-NODE-5685-length-10640-cov-5.496639_pt1 | contig 10640 bp, 10 predicted proteins | sample MGYA00514761_ERZ651776 | MGnify/ENA metagenome assembly ERZ651776 | reverse complement strand
AAGGGTACGGGGGAGGCTCATTGAACTTGGCTAAGTATTAATATTCCCTCCCTCACACATCAAACGAAATTTGGACTACAAAAGAATCTTCATAGAAAATTCTTCTATTTACCTTAGGTAATTTAGTAGATAAACCTCATTTTTTTAATAAGCATGCTTTAAAAGAAATAATGATTAAAATTATGCATTTTTAAAAGTAATCTTTGTAAATAGAACTAGAAGCAAGTAAACAAAATGAATTTAAATTTTTTTAAGAAAACAAGAATTTTTGATGGAGGCATGGGTCAAGAGTTGCTAGCAAGAGGTATGGAGCCTAATGGCACTCTATGGAGTGCTAACGCCTTGCTTCAAGAAAAGTATCATCAACTTTTACTTGAAACGCATTTAGATTTTATAAATGCTGGTGCTGAAATTATTGTAACTGCTACATTTACAACAAGAAGACTAAGGCTGAGAGACAATAATGTTGAAGATAAATTTGAATATTTAAATACTAAGGCAGGTGAGATTGCAAAAAAAGCTAAGGATTTAAACCCACATATTTTAGTTGCAGGAGGATTGCCACCCCAATACTTAACTTATGATTCAGATACAAGGTCTGATTCTGAGATTAAAGAAAATTTTTATGAACAAGCAAAACTATTAAACCCTTTTGTTGATTTTTTTTATTTCGATGTTTTGAGCAGTGTTAGAGAGATTCAGTTAGCTATTGAAGCCATAAAAACTTTAAACAAACCTTACTTAATAGGCGCCCATATTTCAGAGGGGGTTAGGTTACCTAGTGGTGAAAAAATTTCAGATATTATTCATAAAATTAACCATCAAAACCTTTTAGGATTGATGCTTTCATGTGTATCACCTGAAAATTTCGAGCAAAATTTAGATGAAATAAAAAATTTAGGCATACCTTTTGGTTTTAAGCTGAATGGATTTGTAACAACTAAACCTAAAGATGGCTATACAAATACTTTTAATAAAAGCAAATCAGGGAATCCAAACGAATTCTTAGGAAGTAGAGAAGACCTAACTCCAGCAAAAATGTCAGAGTTTGTAAAAACTTTTAAAGAAGCAGGAGCAACCATTTTGGGCGGGTGTTGTGAAACAAGACCTACTCACATAATGGAGATGGCAAAACTTAAGTAAGTTAGAGAAATATACACCCTCCCTCACACATCAAACGAAATTTGGACTTTAGTCCAAGTTGACATATAATGAATTTATGAAAAACATCTTTCTTCTATTCTTATCTCTGGTTTTATCATCTATTGCTTATGCTGGGGCTCCTCAATTGCCTGATGATGTTTTGTCAGGTTTAACTTATACTGAAGCCAACATAACCAAAGAATTTCCAGACTATATGATGAATGTTGTAGATAAGTCAGATGGTCATCCCGTAAGGTTAGGAGATAAATCCATTAGATTTGAAGTGAGATCAGGAGATTGTTTCGACTGGGCTATTGGTGGCTCTTCTGATTGTACTAGGTATCCTTTAATTGATTTTCAGGGGGATAGAGAAAGATATGAATTAGCTACCGATGTTTTCAAGAAGAAAGAACACTGGTTTTCTTGGTCAATATATTTTCCTGAAGACTATAAAAATAACTGGCCGCTTAAAAATCTTTATGGACAGTTTCATGAAAAAGATGGAGGTAATGTAATTTGGTCTTTTGAACAATATCCAAATGGCATTGTCCTAACTAAAGAAAAAGGGCTGGGCGGTACAGAGATGAAACAATTCACTGTACTTGGAAATAATGAACTTCCTGGCAAATGGCATGATTTTTTAATTCATGCGAAGTTTAGTAAAAATGATGATGGTTTTTTAAAGGTCTGGGTCAATGATAAATTAATGGCAGATTACAGAGGGGTAACTGAATCAACGGGTAAAGTATTTCATAAATTTGGAATATACCGCACTGGTATTACTAGGTTTCACAATCAAAATAATTTAGAAGGCTTAAACAAATGCATAAAAGAAAATGAAGGTCTAAGTTGGGCAGAGACAGCAGTTAGGGCCTTTTCAAATAATTGGGAAGTGAATTTTAATTGGTCAAAAGTTTTATATGAAAAATGCAATAGTTACTATGATGAAATAGAGATACCCACTGACATCGTTTACTATGATGAAGTCAGAAGAGCAGATAGTTGCGAAGGTTTAGGTTTGTTACATGACTGTGCTAACCTGGCGATACTCAATCAAAAGCAGTTAATGTTAGTTGACAAAATTAAGAGTCAAGCAAATAAAAAAATCCTTGCTAAAGTTGGCAAAAAAAATAAAAAGGAAGTTAAAGGCTGGGTCGATACTCGAGTAAATATATGGACTGAAGAACCTAATTTCTTCCAACAATTAGGGTCGTCAAAATCAAGAAAAGAGGCTCTTAATAGTTTTATAGCTGAAGGCATTCAGAAGTTCAAATAACCCTCCCTCACACATCAAACGGAATTTGTACTTATAATTCTTTTATGAGATTCGCACTTTCAAATAATGAGCGTATTGAACCTACCAAAGGAGCTAAAGGACTTTGTCCTAGTTGTGGTTCTGAGCTAGTTGCTAGAAGTTTAATCTTGTAATATAATTCGCTCAAATTAAGTATTAGGGGAGTATTTAGTGAGCAGTTTAAAAGAAGATTACGAAAAGAATGGTTTTTATTCGCCGATCTCTGTCATCGACACATCTCTTGCACGAGAGTATCGCAACATCCTTGAGAAAACTGAATCAAACATTGAGTTACTAAACTATCGCTACAAGATTCATACTGCGCTTGATTTTGCTTACCAACTATCAATCAATGAAAATCTCTTGGATAAGATTGAGTCTCTCATAGGACCCAACATTCTGCTTTATAGCACTTCATTTGTCATCAAGGAGCCACACTCTAAAACACACATCAGTTGGCATCAAGATCTGACCTATTGGGGTTTTAACGACGACAAACAGGTGGCTGCTTGGGTCGCCCTGTCTGATGCAACTGAGGAGAACGGGTGCATGCACATGATTCCTGGAAGCCATAAAAATGGAAAAATTCCTCATAGAACTTCGGTTGATAAACATAACCTTCTTCATCATGGCCAAACGATTGAAAATGTCTCTGAAAGTGATTCGGTAAGCGTCCCATTAAAGGCTGGAGAGGCTTCTCTACATCACGGCTGGACAATGCACACCTCGTACCCAAATGAAAGCAGTAATCGAAGAATTGGATTAACTATTAATTATATTTCTACGGACATGTATCAGACTCAAACTGATAATGACTCAGCCATGCTAGTGAGGGGTGTTGATGAATATAAGCATTTTACGATGGACGAGCCCCCAACTCAGGAGTTTGATGAGGCTGCCTGGATTAAGTTACAACAAAAAGAGGCGCTCATTCATCAAACTTACAACAAAATGAAAACATAAGCGCTCCAAATAATTGGTTTAGTTAAATACTATTAAAAAACTACCATCCCTCGCATATTTATTCAGACTTTGAAGGGTACGGGGCCCCCTATTGACATCGTGGATAGATATATACACCCTCACTTACACATCAAACGGAATTTGGACTTTGATTCTTTTCAATAGTTTCTCTTTGGTATGTATATCGAGCTCAAATAGGAAATTATGAATTGTATTTTTTTGGATAAAGATATTCTCTTTATTTAAAAACTCTTCACTAAACCCTGCCTTAAATAAATAAGTGGCAGCTGTTGAGGGTTTTGAAAAAAATAAATGCCTAAGTGGTAAAGCCCAGAGCGGCATTCCTGAGCCTGATGTCATTTTGGTTTTAGTAGGACCTGGGGCAATACTCAGTATATGAAGATTTTTATCATTTTTTGCCCAGTCATTCATTAGCAAAACGAGAGATAGTTTAGACTGTAAATAAGCGCCAAATAACTTTTTATTCTTCTTTGGTGAAAGCAGTGTTTCAGAAATTATTTTTTTCTGCCTGTGTAAATAATCTGTAACCGAATTAATAATTACCAGTTTTGAATTTTTGTCAGTTCGCTCTCGTAAAGTTCTACTTAAGATAAGAGGTGCTAAAGTGTTCACTTCAAAGTGCATTTCATTACCTTTCTCAGAGAGATATACCTGATCTAATAAGACTCCAGCATTATTATATAAAATATCAAGACTGCCCCATTTATCAATAATTTCATTTCCAACTTTGACCACTTCGGACTGTTTGCTTAAATCACCATAGAAAAAATCAATATTTTTAGTTTCAACAACTTTTTGTAAATCATTCTTTCGATTTTGGTTTTTTAAAACTAGACCAATTTGGTGATTCTCGGACAATAGTTTTTTTGTTAATTCAAGTCCAATTCCAGAATTGCCACCAGTGATAATAATTTTCTTTTTCACCATATCGCCTTAAATAAAATAAATAAGCCAATATTTTAGTGGTATATTGTTTTTGTACAAGTACACAACTTGTTTTGAGTACTACAAAATAACTGACTGACATGCGTAAAAATAATAGGATAGAGTCTCCTGAAGCTAAAGCTATTAAGCTAATTGGAGGCAAATGGAAGCTTTGTATTTTATGGCAACTTTCAAATAAAAAAATGAGATTTGGCGAACTCCAAAGGTCAACAGGTAATATTTCTCAACAAATGCTTTCTAAACAGTTAAAGGAGATGGCAAAAGATAAACTTATCAAACGAAGAGTATATGAAGTCATTCCACCCAAGGTTGAGTATTCCCTTACATCTTTTGGTAAGTCAAGTATTCCAATTATTGAGAGTCTTTATCAATGGGCTAGCAAGGGTCCATAATAAACCATCCTTGGCATTAAGGGGTGAGCCTAGCGAGATAACGGATACATTTAAATACTCTCCCTCACACATCAAACGAAATTTGGACTTTGGTTCACTCTAGGATATTTTATGAGTTTGAAAAAAAGTATTTACATTAATAAGTTTTAAAGTTAGACTCTAATGAAATTTAGGAGTGTCTAATTATGAATAAAAAAATTATAAGACCTGTCAGTCAAAATGAAATTGAACAGTTTGATCATGATGGAGTTATTTTATTAAAAAATATGTTTGATTCTGATTGGATTAGTTCTTTGAGCCAAGGGCTAGATAAAAATATTGAGCTACCTTCAAATCGCTCTAGAGTCTGGGATAGAGATGAAAATGGCCGAACCATGTTTTATGACGCTCAAGCGTGGCAAAACATTAGTGAATACCAAAATTTTATTTTTAATTCGCCAGCAGCCTCTATCGCTGGAAAACTCATGAATTCCAGCCAAATAAATTTTTACTTTGATGCAGTCTTTGTTCGCTCTCCAGGCTCTCAATTTGCAACACCTTGGCATCAAGATGAGCCATACTGGTCAGTTGATGGTTATAACACCTGTACAATTTGGATGCCACTTGTTCCAGTAAAGAAAGAAAATGCATTGGCTTTTGTTCCTGGCTCTCATAGATTTGATTCAACCTTCTACCAGTTCAATTTTGGAAGTCTAAATCCAGACGAAATAAAAGATGTTGATGAAACAAATTTTGAAGGCATTACTGATGTTGAGTTTCCAGATATTGCTGCAGATCCAGAAAAGTATGGAGTTGTGAGCTGGGATATGAATCCTGGAGACTGCATTGCATTTAACAGTAGAATTATGCATGGTGGTTCTGGAAAATTGGACGAAGAAACGGAATTACGAGTATTTACCTCTAAGTGGATTGGTGATGATGTTTTCATTAAGTTTCGAGAGTGCGGGATGGACCCAGATCATAGCGAAGTGATGACTAAACAAGGACTCAAACCAGGTGATCGTCCTGGGACAGAACTTTATCCAAGTATTCCTTTATCCTCTCCTGGTTAAGTTAATTATCTAATTGGGTTATGGTCCTTCAAGAAAGATATGACTACCTGATCACGGGTGCAGGATCAGCAGGCTGTGTTCTTGCTCGAAGGCTTTCAGATGCTGGAAATAAGGTGTTGCTAATTGAAGCAGGAATGAATGACAAATCCTGGATACTAAGAATGCCAGCGGGATTGCGCTCAACTTTTAAACCAAGCTCAAAGTATAACTATTGGTTTAAATCTACCAAACAAAAATACCTTGATAATAGAGAAATTGATCAACCCAGAGGAAAAGTTCTTGGTGGCTCTTCATCGATTAATGGAATGACCTGGCTGCGTGGTCATCCACTTGATTACAATCGCTGGGAAGAACAAGGCGCAAAGGGATGGGCATGGAAGGACTGCTTTGATTACTTTAAAAAAATTGAATCGAGCGAAATAAATGATGGCTATCGTGGGCAAAAAGGACTCATTAAAGCACAACGTTATGAAAACTTAAGTCCTTTAAACTTGGCTTTTATAGAGGCAGGTATTGAGGCAGGCTTTAAAAAAAGTGAGGATGTAAATGGCTTTCAGCAAGAGGGAGTATCTCGATTTGAAATGAGTGTTGATAATGGGATAAGAAATAGCGCTTCTTATGGTTACCTTCATAGTCAGAGAGATAATTCCAATCTAACTATTCTTTTAAATGCTCAGACTGAAAAAATACTAATAAAAAACTCAATAGCTGAAGGGCTCGTTGTCAAACATAGAGGTCACTCTACCCATATTTTTGCAACTAAGGAAGTGTTAATAAGTGCTGGTGTTTTTGGCTCCCCACAATTACTTATGCTTTCAGGTATAGGGCCTAAAGCCCACCTCCAAGATAAAGGTATTGAGACTCTTGTTGATCTGCCTGCTGTTGGGGAGAATCTGCAAGATCACTTGGAGTGTCATATTCAAATCGAAACTAAAGAACCTGTTTCACTTAACAAGGAATTACAACCTCATAGAATTTTGATGGCAGGATTGAAATGGTTTGGCTTTAAAAAAGGAGTCGCATCAGTTAATCAATGCCATGTAGGGGCTTTTTTAAAAAGTAAGGAATCAATCAGTCACGCTGATATACAGTTTCATTTCTTTCCACTCTTTTTTGACAAAAACTGGATACCTCAGCCAACTACTTATGGCTACCGACTTGGAGTTGGGCCTATGCGACCCTCAAGTAGAGGCCATGTTAAGTTACGAAGCTTAAATATTGAAGATCAACCTCTGATTGAACCAAACTATATGTCAACTCAGAAGGACTGGGAGATTATGAGAAGAGCCATGCGTCTGGGCCATCAACTTTTATCTCAAGAGGCTTTTAAAAAATTTCATTATCGAGAGGACACACCAGCGATTGATATGAATGATGATAATGCGTTAGATGACTTCATACGAAAAGATGCAAGCAGTGCTTATCACCCATGTGGGACTTGTAAAATGGGTCATGAAAGTGATACAAGCGCTGTCGTAAGTCCAGAACTAAAAGTAAAAGGTTTGGGTAATTTACGCATAGTTGATGCATCAGTTATACCATCACTGCCCAGCGCAAATATAAATGCAACAACCATCATGATTGCTGAAAAGGCAAGTGATATTATATTAAAAACAAAAACTATAAAATCCCAAATACTGCCTTTCGTATAATCTTTGATTCAATAAATAACCCTCTCTCACACATCAAACGAAATATGGACTTTCGCCCTGTCTCTGGTAATTATTGGCGTAGAATTTTTTCCATCACTTTTCCACTGGCAAGCTCGTCAATCATCTTATCTAAGTATCGAATTTCTTGCATAGTAGACTCTTTGATGTCCTCTACTCTAACACCACATACAACACCCTGAATTAGAGTGCGACAAGGATTTAATTGGGGCGCTTCTTTAATAAAGGTTTCAAAATCAACCTCTTGTTTTAATTGTTCGTCAAGTTCTTTTTCATTGTAGCCTGTTAGCCATTGGATAATCTGATTCACTTCAGTCTTTAGACGTCCTTTTCTCTCTGCTTTTTGAATGTACAGTGGGTAAATACTTGCAAAGCTCATTTTATAAATTCGGTGTGCTTGGGACATATAACCAAACATGTAATTGATAGTTATGATTATTAGATTCTACATTAATTTTATTTAAAGTAGTAATACGAAGTTGGAGTGTCTAAGAATAACAAAAGAGATTTGAACTTTAGTTCAAACTGGAATATTTTATGAGCTAGAAAAAAAGTATTTACAACGATAAGTATTCAAGTTAGACTTTAATCAAATCTGAAGAGTTTAAATTATGAATCACAAAATTATAAGACCTATTAGTCAAAATGAAATTGAGCAGTTTGACCATGACGGAGTTATTTTATTAAAAGAAATGTTTGATTCTGACTGGATTAGTACTTTGAGTCAAGGGCTTGATAAGAATATTGATTTGCCCTCTGCTCGTTCAAGAGTTTGGGATAGAGATGAAAATGGCCGAACCATGTTTTATGACGCGCAAGCATGGCAAAAAATTACTGAATACCAAAATTTTATTTTTAATTCGCCAGCAGCAACCATTGCTGGAAAATTAATGAATTCTAGTCAAATTAATTTTTACTTTGATGCAGTTTTTGTTCGCTCGCCAGGCTCTCAATTTGCAACACCGTGGCATCAAGATGAGCCATATTGGTCAGTTGAAGGCTATAACACCTGTACTATTTGGATGCCGCTTGTTCCTGTTAAACGAGAAAATGCATTAGCTTTTGTACCCGGCTCTCATAGATTTGATTCAACCTTCTACCAGTTCAATTTTGGGAGTCTAAATCCAGATAAAATAAATGATGTTGACGAAACAAATTTTGAAGGCATAACAGATGTTGAGTTTCCAGATATTGCTGGAGATCCAGAAAAGTATGGAGTAGTTAGTTGGAATATGAATCCTGGAGACTGTATCGCATTTAACAGTAGAATTATGCATGGAGGCTCTGGAAAATTAGATGAAGACACTGAATTAAGAGTATTTACTTCAAAATGGATTGGTGACGATGTTTTTATTAAGTTTCGTGAGTGTGGAATGGACCCAGATCATAGCGAAGTTATGACTAAACAAGGCCTTAAGCCTGGAGACCGACCCGGAACAGAACTATATCCAGAAATTCATTTCTCTTAAGAGCAATTTTACCCTCCCACTCACAAAAAACGAAGTTTGCTTTGAAAATGACTATCTAGTCTTAGTAAAAAAGTTTTTGATTGCAATAATTATTCCAAGGAGAATTATCAAATAAGTTAGGCTTGATAAGATCCATTTAAATGAATTTATTCCAGAGCCTAGAGAGACTATAGTCTCATTTATAACCCCAGCATTTGAATAAGTTTTAATCATTATTAATTCAATATAATTCTCAGACCAATCAGAGATCATTCCAAGAACAGGAATTAATGCTAACCATCTTTTATTATTAAAGAGCCACACAATCCATGATGCGTACATCAGTGTATAAATAATTGCAAATATTGCATCCCAAATTTGAAGGAATTGGCTATAGCAAAGAAGCTGTTCTTGAGATCTTGATTCAAAGAAGCTCAGAACCATATCCTTTGTGTAAGAAAAAGAGAGGCCCAATGAATTTGAGCCGCTATCCAGCTTGAAACAGGCTCCAGCAGGAGTTAAGATAAGTGTGATATAAAGTATGAATGCCACAGTAGAGCCTATAGCAAAATAGAGAATGTTATTGTTTCTTAAGCCTTGAATTTTTATAGCCATATTGTTTTAATAATTTTAAAGATGCATCGATAGGAATTATAGCAAAAAGCATAAAATTATGAAGCATGAGTTTTAAGAAGGTTAAAAAAGATCAATAATTAAATTAAAATTAAATCCATAAAAAGTAAACTTGATATAGGAAATCTTAATGAAAGATGCAAAAAATCAGCCTACGATCTCAAAACAAGAAGTTGATTCTGTTATTGCGCTTTATAAAAGTGGGAAATATCATGAAGTTATTAAACAAATCAAGGTTTTAAACGAGATATATCCTAGAGTGCCTTTTTTATTCAATCTGGCAGGAGTATGTTATAAATCTGTTGGTGAGCTTGCTTCCTCAGCAAAGATGTTTGAAACTGCAGTAAATATTAAACCAGACTATTTTGAAGCCCATAAGAATCTCGGACTTGTTTTTAAGAATCTCGGACAAGTAAATGAATCTATTGACAGTTTGAATATGGCAATCTCAATCAAATCTGATTATTTTGATGCACATTATAACCTTGCCATAATTTTAAAAGAGTTAGGCCGGCATGACCAAGCCTTAAATAGTTATGAAAAAGCTATATCTATCAACCCAAATTTCGCAAATGCATACAATAACCTAGGGAACCTTTATTTGGATCTTGGTAGAGAGGACGATGCTATAAATAGCTATTCTAGGGCGATACAAATTAATCCAAATTTTGCTCAGGCACATAATAATTTAGGGAATCTGTTTAAGGATATTGAGAGGTATGAGGATGCAATTCAGAGCTATAAAAAAGCAATAAAGGCTAACCCACAACTTTCAGAAGCCATTAATAATTTAGGTAATTTATTCAAAACACTTAATCAACTTGATAATGCTATTAATTGCTACAAGAAGGCGGTAGCTATAAACCCTCATTTTGCGGAGGCACACTACAATTTAGGAATTGTATTTAAGAAAACTAATAAAAAAGAAAAGGCCCTTATCTCTCTTGAGCGTGCCTTTTCATTAAAGCCAAGTATGGATTATATATTAGGCGATCTTTTATCTGCGAAGTGTAATTTTTGTTCGTGGGGTGACTACTATGCACTAATAGATGAGCTTCAATTGAAAATTTGTAATAATA
>ERZ651776.5682-NODE-5682-length-10643-cov-7.159663_pt1 | contig 10643 bp, 10 predicted proteins | sample MGYA00514761_ERZ651776 | MGnify/ENA metagenome assembly ERZ651776 | reverse complement strand
AGACTGCTTATTACGACTCGGTTATTTCTGATTATTTTAATAAAAAAAACAATGTAATTTTTCCTAAAAAGAAAATTTTTTATACAAATCTTATTGAAAATCCAAGATATGGGGAAAACCCTCACCAACAAAGTGCAATTTATTCAAAGAACAATTCAATAAAAATAAATCAAATTCATGGAAAACAACTAAGTTATAACAATTACAACGATATATTTTCAGCCTTAACTATTTCAAAGTCACTACCTAAAAACATAGGGACAGTAATAGTAAAACATGCAAATCCATGTGGAGTTTCAGTAAATAGTGATCATCTAATGAGCTATAAATCAGCACTTGCATGTGATCCGATTAGTGCTTTTGGAGGAGTAGTATCATGTAATTTTAGAATTACTAAAAATCTCGCAATAGAATTAAATAAATTATTTCTTGAAGTTATTATTGCAAGTGGCTTTGATAAAGATGCTTTAAAATTATTAACTAAAAAAAAAAATTTAAGATTAATTGATGCTACAAATTATTCTTTTAAAGAAATGCTAAAATTTGTATCTTCAAATGAAGAACTATTAATACAAACAGAAGATTTTAAAAAGTTTAGTAAAAAAGATTTTAAAGTTGTTTCCAAAAAAAAACCAAGTTCTAAACAAATGAAAAATCTAATTTTTGCATTTAATGTTTGTCGATATGTCAAATCTAATGCAATAGTATTGGCATCAAATGAGACAACAACAGGGATTGGATCTGGTCAACCAAGTCGTTTAGATAGCTGCCAAATTGCAATTGAAAAAATGAAAAAATTTATAAATACAAAAGAAGAGGTGGTGGCTGCTTCTGATGCATTTTTTCCATTTGTGGATGGAATTGAAAAATTAGTTCAGTCTGGTGTTTCTGCGGTTATACAACCTTCGGGATCTATTCGAGACAATGAAATAATTGAATTTGCAAACAAAACAGATACAATTTTAGTATTTTCCAAGACCAGACATTTTAGACATTGATTAATTGATCAATTTTTGCAGCTAAAATAAAGTCATTTTCAGATAAGCCCTGAATAGCGTGTGTTGTAATTTTTATTTCTGCGTAACCCCAGCCAAATAATATATCTGGGTGATGGCCTTCACTTTCTGAGATTTGTCCAACTTTATTAATAAAATTTAGACTATCTAAAAAGTTTTTAAACACAAATTTTTTTTTTAAAAAAAAAATTTCGTTATTATTTTGAAAAATGTCCCAACCATCAATTTTTTTTTGATATTTATGAATTTCAGATATATCAAAAGGTAAAATACCTCCTTCACAAGGCACACATTTTTTATTTAATAGATCACTCATAAAATATTCTGGAGCGGGCAAAGGGGGTCGAACCCTCGACCTTCTCGTTGGCAACGAGACGCTCTACCACTGAGCTATGCCCGCACGATTTATAAGTGATGAAATTAGTAGCTTTTATTAAAATTAGCAAGATACAAAATAATTAAAACTTAATATTATGTTTCGTTAATACCTCAATCATTGGACTAAGATAATTTTGATATTTTTTCCACTCTTCTGAACTATTCTTATATATGTTTTTTCTAACCTGCAGAAAAGAAGCTGTTTCGACAGATCTTGCGTTATCATAAAACTTTAATACCTGATCTTCCCATTTTAAATTTAGATTTTTAAATAAATTTTTCACCTCTAATTCAAAATTATCTACTAAATTTTCGTACTTAATATTTATTATTTTCTCAGGAAACTTTCCATTCCAAAACTTCATTATATTATTATAAGAGATAAAAAATTCTGCTGTATCCTTTTGTCTAAGAGTATATTCCATTCCGTTATTATTTAAAAAATTAGATTTATAATTTGACCAACAAACTGCCATTGGATTTCTTTCGATATGAATAATTTTAGCTTCAGGAATACTCTCTAGTATAATTCCTATAAATTTAAAATTTCCTGGTAATTTGTCTGTTATATATTTCTTTACTGATAACTTATTTAGATTAAAAAGATAATCTTGTCTTATTTTTTTTAGTGCATCTAAAAAATGAAAATCTAATTCATTATCAAATTTATTCATCGTATTAGTAAATAGAGATAGCTCACCACCACCATAAACCATAGAATGATTAGAAATAATTTGCTCCAATAAACTAGTTCCTGATCTTGGCATACCTAAAATAAAAATTGGATAAGAATTATATTTATCAAAAAATATTTTTTTGCTTGTCTGTATATTAGAAAATATATCTATCAATCTCTTATAACTTTTTTCAGTTTTTTTGTATGAAAATTTAACCTCTGCAAGTTTAAGTTGATTTGCTTTTTCTAGATATGTAAAACCTTCTTGAGTTTTTCCAATATCAAAAGAAGCTTTGCTTAAACAATGAAGCATATTTTGTTTTTCGATACCTTTTATTTTGTCATCAACAATAATTTCCTTTAATTTTAGATAATTTTTATCGTCTTCTTTAATTTTTTTTAATAAAAAATAATTTTTATAAGACTCAACATGTTGTTCATCTTTATCTATAGCTAATTGAATATATTTTTCTGCCTCTAAAATATTTCCTAAACTTGCATAAATTTGACCTATATTGCTGTAGGCCTGAGCAAAATTTTGATCAATATTTATGACATTTTTAAAATTAACAATGGCCATATCAAATTTTTTTTCTGATCTAAATAAATTGGCAAGATTAAAATACGCTTGAAGATTTTTTTTATTATATTTTATTGCTTTTTCATAGTTATTGTATGCCTCATCTACTTGATTAATTTTTTTTTGCACATTTGCTAAATTATTGTAAGCCTCTGAAAAAGTTTCATCCAGCTCAATTGAATTTTTATAGGCTAATATTGCTTCTTCATTTTTATTTTGTAATTTTAAAATGTTTCCAAGTAAATAATGAATTTCCCTAGATTTTTTTATATTTAATAGATCGTTAGTTAAGTTTTCTGCTTTAATTAAATTATTGCAATTAATCTCACTTATAATTATTAGATATAATAAATCAGTATCATTTCGAAATTTTTCTAAAATAATTTTAGAAATTTTAGAAATTTTGTTAAATTTTTTTTCGTTAAATAACTTAATAATATTGTTTTTATTGATATTAAAATAATTTTTTTTCATTTATTGTTAAATCACCTACCATAGTCACTCTTTAATTATAATTAAAAACTTTAATCATATTAATATAATAGATAAATAATATTTTTTTTGTAATAAAGTATTAACTAATCTTTTAAAAATTTTTTTTATAAAAATGATAGATAAAATCATAAATATACATTTGCAAAAAGGTGAATTTAAAAAAGCACTCAAAATACTAGAAGATCTCATTAAAAATGGTAATAAAAATATCACTATTTTTTTTCACTTAGGAAAAATTTATTTTGCACTTAATGATTATAAAAAAAGTATCATTTATTTTAGAAAGTGTAACCAAATTCAACCAAATTCACCGAAAGTTCTTTACAATTTGGCATTGGTTTTTCAAGGTCTTGGAAAAATAAATGAAGCAGAAAAATTATTTAATAAGTTAATCAATATTAATCCTAATGATATTCGTTCATATTATGGATTATTTAACCTTAGTATTAATAATATAACTGAAAAATATAAAAAGAAATTAAAAGATCTGTCAAATAGTGGAAAAATTAATTTATTTGAAAAAACTCTTATTAATTTTATTTTTTCAAAATTAAAAAAGAAAGAAAAAAAATTTAAAGAAGAAATTAAATTTTTAGATTTATCTCATAAACTTTGTTTTCAGTCTAATTATAATTACAACATCCAATCAAACCTATATTATAAAAAAATTATAAAAAATCATTTTAATAAAATTGAATATGAGGGATCAATTAAAACAAATATAAATCTTAGTAAATTTAAACCTATATTCATCATTGGTTTACCTAGATCTGGTTCTACTTTAGTTGAATCATTAATTTCGCAAAGCTCCAACCAAATTGTTTCATTTGGAGAATTTCATGCAATTAATATGTCAATCTTTGATCAGATTGCTTCTACAATTTACTCTGAAAATTTTAATTTTAATAATTTTAAATTTACAATTAATGAGGAAAAATTTCAAAATTCTTTGCTTGAAAGATATGGAAATATAGAAAATAAAATTTTTATAGATAAGTCTTTAGAAAATTTTTTCAATATTGAAATAATCTTAAAATTTTTTCCTGATGCAAAATTTTTGCACACCTTTAGAAATTTTAATGACTCAATAATTGGTATTTATCAACGTATGATGCCTGATTTATCATGGTCACATGATATAAAAAATATTTTAGAATATGCTAATAATTATAAAATGATTATTAATTATTTTAAAAATAAATATCCAAAACATATTTTAGATATTGATTTAGAAAAACTTACAAATGATCAGAAAAACGAGTCACAAAGAATTTTTGACTTTTGTAATATTGATTGGAATGATGATGTTCTAAATTTTAACAAAAAAAATAAATTATTTACGAAAACTAATAGTTTTTTACAAATAAGAAACAAAATTGATAAATATAATATTAATAAGTATGAAACTTATTATTATTTGTTAAAATAATCATATAATTATAATAATTTCATTATGACAAAAATAATAACAAGTGAACTACCAAAAAAAATACCTGTTTTTCCATTAAGCAACTTTATTATTTTTCCTAAAACTACTGTCCCACTAAATATTTTTGAGCCTAGATATATAGATATGATCAACGATAGTATGAAATCCAATAAATTTGTTGGAATGATACAGCCAAAAAATTCAAGTAATAATCAAAAAATACCTACTTTGCATAGCATTGGTTGTCTAGGGAAAATAATAAGTTTCCAAGAAACTGATGATGGTCGTTATATGATAGAATTGAAGGGGTTGATTAGATTTGAAACTATTCAGGAGATTGTTTCAGATAATAAATATAGAGAATATGAAGTTGACTTTAAAAATTTTTATCATGATTTAAATAATCAAAATGAGGGGCTTAAGTTTATTGATCTTGAATTAATTTTTAAAGATTTGAAATCTTTGTTTGAAAAGAGAGGTTTTATAATTAACTGGAAAGAGTTGGAAAAACAAAGTCTAGATGAAACTATAAATGCTTTAGCTATGGCCTCTCCTTTTTCACTAGAAGAAAAACAAGTTTTACTAGAGGCTAAAAATCTGGATGTAAGAAAAAATAAAATAGCTGAAATTTTAAAAACTTATACTCATGATATTTTTAACAACACAACAATACAGTAAATCAAAATAAAATTCCTTTATCAGCAATTTTTGTAAATACTTTTTTTATCAAGTGACTATTTCCAACTAACTGGACAGAATTACTTAAAATACTGTTCTTAACTTTTCTCTCTACATTAAAAAATTCATTTACAAAATCTATTCCATTAGTAAATATAAAATTTTTATGTTTTGTAATTTTTTCAAATTCATTATTTATTGAACTATCTAACGGCAAACCAAGTTCTATTTTTTCACTAATTATTTTTGTTAAAATTTTTATATCTCTAATAGTCATATTAAAACCCTGTCCAGCTAGTGGATGAATTCTGTGTAGTAAATCGCCAAACGCTAAAATATTGTCATGAAAATATGATCTTAAATCATGAGACTTTAATTCAAACTTATCTATATTCTTAATTTCTATGATTTTATATTTAAAATTATTTATCTTAATCATTTCTTTAATATTATCTTTCTTTCCATTAAGCGTATCATGAACTGAATAAACTATTGAAGTTTCACTATTTGAGATTGGCAGAAAAGCTAATGGACCTTTTTTTGTAAAAATTTGTATAGCCTTATCATTTAAAATTTTTTTATGTTTAATAATGGTTGTATATGCAAAACAATTATATTGTTTGGTGATTTTTTTACTAAAATATTTTTTGGTAAGATTATGAGCATAGTCACAATTAATTATAAGGCTATATTTTTTTACAAAAGATAAATTTTTATTGTTACTTATTTTTTTTTTAAAATGTTTATTTTCAGATAAATCTTTTTCTAAATTTTCGTACAATTCATGATTCTTTATAATTGAAAATAGCTGAATATTATCCTCAAAATTTAATATTTTTTCTTTTTTTAAATTATCTGTAAATATTTCTATTTTTTTTAACTTCCAAGCAAGTTTTTCAATATTAATTATGTTTTTATTAAAATAATCAAAATTACTTTTCGATATCCCAAGTGTTCTGGTTTTACTCAAGCTTAAATTTTTATTTTGTGTCAAAAGTTCAACATCAATATTCATGCTAACTAATGCTTTTGCTAAAGTTAAAGCAGCTAGACCATTACCAAGTATACAAACTGTCATAATATTTTTAATTTTAACAACAAAAATTAGATGATACAAAGTGATTAAATTGATTCATTTATATGAATATTAAAAAAACAGCTAATTTATTACTTAATTTCGCTATTAAAAGACTTGCGGAAATTTTAGGAATTATAATATTTGCCTCTGGCACAATGTTGCTATTAGCTTTAATAACTTATTCACCTGAAGATCCTAATTTCATTTTTCCTGATAATACTGAAATTAAAAATTTATTGGGTTTCCAAGGAAGTTATATCTCAGATTTATTTTTTCAATCTGTTGGTTTAATCTCTTATTTAATTTCTTTTACTTTAATAATAACTGGTATCAATATATTTAGTACAAAAGAGTTTTTTTTAGTTATTGAAAATATTTTTTTTGCTTCACTATATTGCATATTTGGAACACTTTTTTTAACTTACTTTTATTCAAAAGGATTTTCTTTATATATAAATGGTAACGGAGGCTTTGTTGGTAACTACCTAAACCAGACTTTTTTTAATTCTTTAATTCACGTTAATGAAAATATATTTTATTATATTTTAATTTTATTCATTTTAATATTATTTTTAATTAGTATTAACTTTAAATCAAAAAAATTTTTACTATTAATTAAGAATTTAATTGCTTTATTTTCTAAAAATGAAGACAAAATTTATACTGATAAAAGTGAAATAATTAATGAATATATACCGCAAGATGAAATTAAAAACCTTATTCAAGAAGACTTACCTTTTATAAAAAGTGAAAAAACTTCTGAAAATAAATTCAAATTTAAATTACCGAATATTGATTTATTAAAAATTCCAACAAAAAAAGAAAGAGAGAAATTTAACAATAATGAAACACATGATCCTGAATTTTTAGAAAAAATTTTGATGGATTTTGGAGTTAGTGGAAATATTAAAAAGGTAAGTCATGGACCTGTTGTTACTCTTAATGAATTTGAGCCTGCCGCAGGAGTAAAAGTCTCTAAAATAATTAACTTATCAGATGATATAGCTAGAAATACAAGTTCTGAGTCTGCAAGAATTGCAACAATACCAGGAAGTAATACAGTTGGAATTGAACTTCCAAATAATTCTAGAGAGAATGTGTATTTAAGTGAAATTTTAAATAATTCAGATTTTAAAAAAAAAGATATAAAGCTACCAATAGCACTTGGTAAGAATATTTCAGGTGTTCCGATTGTTGGTGATTTAGCTTCTATGCCCCATCTTTTAATTGCTGGCACAACTGGATCGGGTAAATCAGTTTGCATTAATACAATTATACTCTCTCTTCTTTATCGACACACACCCGATAAATGTAAATTTATTTTAATAGACCCAAAAATGCTTGAACTATCAACTTATGAGGGGATCCCGCATTTATTATGTCCAGTGATTACTGAAGCTAAGAAAGCTGCTTCTGTTCTTGGTTGGGTAGTTAAAGAAATGGAGAGTAGATACAGATTGATGACAAAAGAAGGGGTTAGAAATATTGATGGCTATAATTCAAAACATAAGCTTCCTATGCCATATATAGTGGTTGTTGTTGATGAAATGTCAGATTTGATGCTTGTTGCAGGAAAAGAAATCGAAAATTATATTCAAAAACTATCACAGATGGCAAGAGCGGCCGGAATACATATTATTATGGCAACGCAAAGACCGAGCGTTGATGTTATAACGGGTACTATTAAAGCTAATTTTCCAACTAGAATATCTTTCCAAGTTACCTCTAAAATTGACAGCAGGACTATTCTTGGAGAGCAAGGAGCAGAACAACTGTTGGGGAAAGGAGATATGCTTTATATGTCATCTGCAAATAGAATAGTTAGAATTCATGCACCCTTTGTTTCTGATAATGAAATTGAAAAAATAAATAACTCTCTAAGATCTCAAGCTGAACCTGATTATATCGATGAAATTTTAAATTTTGCTGATGAAAAAGAAATTGGAGACATAAACAACCAAGGGGACAAAGATGAACTTTATCAATCAGCATTAGAAATTATTAGATCAGAAGGAAAAGCTTCAACTTCATTTCTGCAAAGAAAACTTCAAATTGGTTACAACAGAGCAGCCAGAATAATAGATATGATGGAAGCTGATGGAATTGTAAGTAAAGCTAATCATGTTGGTAAAAGAGACGTTCTCTGATGTTAAGATTTTTTTCAATAATAATTTTTTTTTTTTTAACACTTAATTCAAATGCTGATGTAAAAAAAAAAATTATTCAAAATCTTAAAAATACTAAAAATTTGGATTTTCAATTTGAACAAAATGTAAATGGTAAAATAGAGAATGGTAATTGCACAATTGAATATCCAAAAAAAATATTTTGTGAATATGCAAGAAGTAACAATAAAATTTTAGTTTCGAATGGAAAATCATTAGTTGTTAAAACTATTTCGAGCTATTATCTGTATCCTTTAGAAAAAACACCCTTAAATGTTATTTTGGATAAAAATATTCTAATCAATAAAATTAAATCTTTAAAAGAAAGAACAATCGATAATAATCTTATTAATTTTACAATTTTAGAAAATAATAACGAGATAAATATATTTTTTGACAAACAAACGTATGATTTAATTGGTTGGCAAAACACAGATATGTATCAAAATTTTAATATCACGTTCCTTTCATCTATAAGAAAAAATAGGGTGCTGTCTAAGAACTTATTTAATATACCTGCTCAAAATTAAATTTTTAAAGTTTCAGTTTTAAATATTTTCATGCCTCTTGAAATATAGTTATTCAAAGCATTTTTGTGATCTAAAGAACAAGTATGTACCCAAACTCGTTTAGTATTACTTGCAAAAGATTTTTTAATGGCTTCTGATAATAAAAAAGATCCTAATTTTTTATTTTGATATTCTTCTAAAATCCCAAAATAGGCAATTTCTGTTTCATTATTTTCTGGATGAAAAATTAATTCAAAGAATCCTACTAAATCATCTTTGTATTTAAAGACGTATGAATTAACATTTTTAAAGGAAGTGTAATTAATCCATTTTTCTTCTGACCAGATGAGTCTATCTATCCACTTGTGTTTTTTACCAATATTTTTATAAAAAAATTTATTTAGCTGAAAATTAATTGGATTAATTAAACTTAAGGAATAATCTTCAGATGGTTTGTTTCCCTCGATTAGGTCTTGAAGTGAATTAATTTCTAAATAATTTCTTTTAACTTCTTCTGTCACTCCACCATTTTCCCAACTCGTTCTCCTCCAAATAAGTGAAAATGCAAATGAGGCACTTCTTGACCACCATGATCACTAATGTTTGCTAAAGCTCTATACCCTTTGCCTACTTCTGTTGAAATACCAAGCTTTTTAGCAACAATATTAATACCCTTTACAGCTCGTTTATGAACGATATCATCGTCCAAACAAACACCTGCTTTTTACCTTTATCACCTTTATTACAGTCCGAGTACCAAGAAGTTCTAAGTACCACACTACTCGTCGCTCCTGAATTATCACTTGTTCTTGATGATTACTTATCTACCTACTGGTTATCAAGTACTTTTAATAATTTACCTGCAGCGGTCTTCGACTCTTACACTAATAACTTAAACTATTACCCCAGCGAAGGACTTATTAGCTTCATGTTGTTTGGTCTTTATGTCTGATTCTTAGTGTACTTCTTCACGACTAACTTATCACTAAAATGGACTCAACCAGTAAGCGCACATTTTGTAAGGTTCTATTATTATTTCTTCTCTATGTCCCGTGAAATTCGTGTACAACTTGAAGCTGTTATGCAAACAGTACTTTTCATTCTATTGTATTGAACGATGGCTATCATGGCGTTTGACGATGACCAAGAAGAAGTAATTGAGTTCATGGACACAAGCTTTTTTAACTTTTTCTCGTTAATTATTTTCTATCTCTGTTTCAAACACTCCATTCACTATTTCGCCTTCCTAGAAGCCTCTGTTGTTGAGGGTAGAACCGTAGGGTTCGTAGCTAAGCAATTCTTCCGTGATTTTTTAAATACCTTTTCTTTGATGTTAAGGTTCTACACTTTATTATTTAGGATGAACGTATATGATAATCTCGACGACTTCTTCGACTCTTATTACATATTTGTAGGGGACTTCGATGACGACGAATATTTAAATGAGTTATTCTTATCCATCCACGGTACTATTCTCTTCACGCTAGATAATCATGACGACCGATCTTTTCTATTAGAAGACGAGAATGACTTTTCTAACGATTTCTTCTATACCTACTTCGTCTTATGAGGTAAGCTATACTTATTCGTCTTTTTCATCGCTGAACTTGCCGCTCGTTTAGGATTAGCATTTTACATC
>ERZ651776.5679-NODE-5679-length-10648-cov-5.304891_pt1 | contig 10648 bp, 14 predicted proteins | sample MGYA00514761_ERZ651776 | MGnify/ENA metagenome assembly ERZ651776 | reverse complement strand
CCTGATCTGAAGTATAAGTTGCGTTTACCTTTCGACTCATCACAGCAACAAATTCATCGAAGTCAATCTCACCATTGCTATCCTGGTCTATCTCATTTATCATCAAATCTATCTCCTCCGGAGTGGCGTCTATACCTAATGTATCCATTAGCTCTACGAAGAGGAAAAGAAGATGACGAGAGGTGGTTGAGTTGAGTTAGTTACGCGGATCGGGTGAGGAGAGAAAGGGACTTTACTACGAAGACACACACACACATACACACACACACACACACACACACAAACCACCCGGACAAAAGGTAAAAAGGAGAGCTAACTCACCCCCCAACTCCTCCTTAGTAATTGTCCCCCCCCCATCCCGATCAACGAGATTAAATATTTCACGGAACTCAGCTAACTCTTCGTCGGATAGATTGTGAGCCGGTAGCGACATATTTGCGTATGCTGTTGGATTGATTGATGAACTAAAAATAATATTAACGACGACGACGATTCAATTAATTATCATACGACGGACAACAACTACAAAACCGAAACAAAACAAAATGAAAGTGAAAACTTTTTCTGGATTTTTTCCCCCTATTTTTGGGCCGAACACAGTTCTTAGCGAAACTTCCGCATACATCAAGACAAGCATGTGTTTCCAACTTTGAATTGCCACCCCTTGTCATCCATCATTGACAACAACATCAGTGATCTCCCATGTCCGCACCTTCTCACCTCAGCACTATCTTCCCTGCCACATCGTCCGACGGTTATTACCTCGCTAGGTCCGACTGCTCCGTTACTTTACTAGAAAACTTCAACGCAACTCTGCCAGAGGGTGGTGGCTTTTTTGACATTGGAACCAAGGTTGGAGAAAATAATTTCGAGAACGTTGTGTCCCATTACAAGTTGGTTATAGCTTAAAACCAAGCGGAATAGTATATATATACTTATTATTAGTAGTAGAGTGCGTGATAATGGTACCTGAACCGGGACCGAACCCATGCAGTGAAGCTCGTAGCCTAATGTAATGTTGCTCTCAAGGTTTTTCCTTCTTTAACACACACAACACAACCAGGAGGGATGCCACGAGGGTATTTTTGCCACGAGGGTGTGTGTAATTGGAAGCTAATGCCCGTGCAGGAGGTATTGACCTTCTACATCTAGTGATACCTCTACATCTTGTGATACCTCTACATCTAATAAGGCGGCATCTAACTGGCTAACATGCATGGTGAGTAAAACGACGACACACATTCGTTTGATTTCTTTAGATTCTATCTTTACTGATTCTATTTCAAATTGCGATTACGAAGTACTACTAACTTCCCTGAAATGCATGCTGCCATAAAACCTCATTGGCGTGTGTTGTTGGCCCACTTTGCGTCCAGGTGTGTGGGGAGAGCCCCAGGGGGGGGAGGGGCTGCAGCACTTCGACACCACGTAAGTCGCTCGATCCGGAAGCCTTGAGACTATATGTCGAGCTACCCAATGCTGTGTTCTCAGTGGGACACCAGGAGTACGATTTTCTGGGGGGCCCGGAACGGAAGGAAGCAAGGAGGAGGCGGAGGAGGCATCGCTGGAACAAGTTGTGAGGCACCTAGCAGGGTGCCGGTCTACATTCGGGGTGATTTGTCACATTTCTACGAGTGGATCACTTACGCCATTGCCTGAATGTGTATTGAATGCAGCACTCTGTCCTAATTGCAGGGGATAGGGGATTCAAAAAATTGCTAAGAAAGTGAGACCTGAAGCATCCAAGCATCTCTCCCCTCAAACCTACACGCACTGCCTTTTGGCCATGCTATCTCGGATGGGATGGAGATGGGGACGGAAACTCATATTCCGTAGGAAAATCAAGGGAGGGACATTTCTTCATTTTTCTTCTCTCAGCTCTCCACCGGTGTGTGTATTCTCAACAATCACAGGTAAGGGAATAATTTATCGAATTAATCGCCCGCGTTCCTCCTTCCTTCAACAATCCATTGATGGGGGTGCCCAATTATGCAGCTGTGTGTTGTTTCTCCCCTCAGGGGGGGCTCGAAATGTGGCCATCACTCTCCTTAACGAAAGCCATTAATTGTGGCTCAAATCCATCTCCACCTCCCTCTAACGCGCTTAAACGTCGACAATCATCTCTTTTGTAGCGAACTAGTGTAAAAATAAACAAGGTAAGTCTATGAAAGCGCCAAAAATGGTCCAACAGATTCAGTCAGCAAAACAAACTTGGACTTTTGCCCTCCTCCCCTGGGTCCTCAGGTCCCTGTTCGACTCAGAATGGACGTCCGCAGAGCTCTCGTTCCATTGAACTATCCAAATCTCGCTAATATCTTCTCTCTGTACACTAACTCCCCCCCCCCCTCCCCCCCGGGCAGCACCAGGAAGAAATTATGCGATCCTTCTTCCCCTTCCTCACTCTTTTGGTTGCAGTTTTGGGCGCAACCAAGAAGAAAGCGTCTCCCAAAGGTCTCAGCGAAGGCAAAGGAACACCAACCAAGAAATCGTCGCCAGATACGACCACCAGCAGCAGGTGAGACATGAGCCCCCCAGCTTTCCCTCGTGCTTGTTGCAATTGCAATACCTTCTCTTGCTTATACTCACACCCTTTCACTGAACAAATTCGAACTGCCCACTCCATCTTGCTCACAACAACCACAAACACTTTTCTTTATTGCACAGTGAAAGTACCAGTACTTCGAGTTCTTCGAGTTCCAAGGACCCAGAAAATGCGGGTGGAATACATCTGGATTACGTTCACATTCATGGCACAAGTGATGGGTCGAAATCGGACTACGGCCTCATCCCCCAGATGGACGTAAATCCCCAGAATTTGATGCTGTGCCGTGACGGAATCATGAAGGAGGTTAATGTCGACCCTAATTTGTCATGGAATGACCAGGATTGGCAGTTTGCGGACGTATGCGAAGATCATGGGGGCAGACTGAATGTGAGTTTTATAGAGCGCGAGAAGTTTATCTTGAAGTGCCGCTTAATATTTTGGTTCGTCCGTTGTACGATGTTCGCTGAAGATCTTCTGATTTCTTCCTAACCAAACACTTTTCTTCTCTAAAATGCAGTGCCCTCACTCCATACCGTACAAGTGTAACTCAGACGTATGCGGAGTGGATGGAGACGAAATCTGCTGTGTATTCGATTACGACAAGGATTGTGGTCGCTGTTGCGGAAAGGTGAGTCATACCTCCTCCTCCTGTCATCCTTCCAACTTCTCTTCTATGCGGAAGAAATTGTAAATTTTCTCGCTTAATTTAATGCCAATGGAGATTGGACGGAACATGTACTAATAACCCTTATTCCAAACACCCGCGAATCGCCAGAAAGTGGACGGCTACTGCGACAACAGTAGTGGATCGGGCAAGGACGTATTGAATCCTTCCTCTTTATGCGGAAAGAAGGATAACGTTTTGGGTGCACCCCAACAGTGGTGTATGAACTCGACCCTGACTGGGACTTACGCTATGTGCGACTGCTACTTTGTCTATTCATTCGATCAGGTGGACTGCACCGAGGTGAGAGTGTAGCAGGCGTGGCGATGTTCATTCTGGCATGCGATTTCTGTGTCTTGCTTTCAAATCTCACCATTCGCTAATGTGTTTTATGTGTCTTCATTGACATGTCACACCACCACCCTACTCCTTTTCTCTGCAGCCTTGTGGAACAGCGTCTCCTACCACCTCCCCCTCGAAATCTCCTACCAAGGCGCCCACAACACTCCCTACCACGGCTCCTTCCCATTTACCTTCCCCTCTTCCCACAGCAAATCCTACCAATTCGGAGACTCAGGCACCCTCAGAAACTAGATTTACTAGTTCTCCTACCGAGGCGCCCCTCCCCTGCCCAGGCACCACATCAACAGGTGGAGTATATTCTACAAATACTCAAATAGCAACTAAGTTCTTTGAATGCTGTGAAGACCTTATTGGGGGGGGTAGTTTGGTTGGTTGCGAAACAAACAAATGGGATGTCTCGGGAGTTACCGATTTCACCGACGCCTTATCAGATCTCAGTTTTCCTGAATGTAACGACCTGCTCGTTGACTGCTGGGACGTAAGCAGTGGTACAATTTTCGAGAATATGGTGAGTGCCAGATTCATTCTTCACTTTTGTGCCCCCCCAACCCCCGCATTTTTTTAGCTGACAAACCCACAACCCATCACCCTTTTTCTCCAATAACAAAAACCCATAAACCACAACTCGCAAACCTTTTTCATTCGACGCCTAAACACCGACAACAAAACTTTCAATAACACTCATGCCCAATGATAAAACACAGTTCAAAGATTTCTCATCTTTCGATCAAAGTCTCGACAAGTGGAACACGAAATCGGGAACTGATTTCTCGGGGATGGTAAGGAAACATTATTTCTTAAGCGTCATGTGATACAAACGAATAGCTAACAATCCATCGATAAAATTATATCCCACAGTTCTATGGCACCTCCGTCGATGCCTCGACTTTAGCGAATTGGGATACGAAGAATGGAGTAACCTTCAACAACTTTCTCTGTAATGTCCCAATAACAAGCCGTGGTGTCCTCTGCGCCTCCGGGAATGATGCCACGAGGTGGCAGGTTTCGCAATACTGTGAATTGAATAGTGATTCTACTGTATGCGTTAACCCGTTATGGTACGACAGCGCTGTGGAATGTCCTCCCGATGTCACCGACACGGTGCTGTGTGCTTCTTAAGACGCGGATCTGGGAGCACCGACCCAGGAAAAAACCTTCAAAAAAATCCCCCCCCCCAAAAAATCACGAACACCACCCCACACACTCTCGCACACTCTCGCACACTCTCGCACACTCTCGCACACTCTCGCACACTCTTGCACCAGCCAAACACTCAGCGACCCATCAAGACAACAAACACACCCACGCAAACATGTCTGCTCTCTCACCCACAAAAACAAGTTCTGCACACATCTTCAGACACCTACGCACACACACCTACTGCTTGTAAGCACGCCGAAACAACCACACACACACCACAGACTCACAGACTCACAGACTCGCACACACACACACACACACACACACACAAACTCATGGACTGCGAGCTGTCACAAAACCGAAACTACATGTCAAAAAATACGAAATTCACTAGCGCACAAACGAACAGGTGCATGCACACATATCGTGGAAAAAGCGCGATCGAAACGGCGCGATCCACCCATCAGACACTAATTGAAAAATGAACGATGCTTGAGATTATGCACGAAGGATGCAGGATGCAAGATCTAACTTACGAGGAAATTGATGATCAATAATCACAGAGAAAAAAAATGTTTGCACGGAATTTATGTGTTAATTTGTTTGCGCGTCTGTCTGTATACCTTTACGAAGACTCAAAAGCCACTATCAGCTGAGCTCGCATTTATCGTGGTAGGAAAAATGGTTGGCCCCTTGTCTAAGCCACCAAAGAGGCCGACACTTTTTAATGAGTAATGAGGAGTAGGGAGTAACGGAAAAAAAGAAGTTTTTCACAAGACTAAACTTCATTTAATTTTTCAACGTAACTAAGGGCGCTCTCAACACTCACGAAGACCAAAGCGGTCATATTTTTCGTTCGTAGCGCCTGAGATACCCCTCACAATCCTCCCCCCCCTCTTAGATGTACCAATTTTAGCCCTTATTGCGCTTTGCATTGACGCATTCTTCATAAACCACCCCTAGCTTCTCTTTCCACTGAATGCAGTCATATGCCCATTTCTCGTACACCAGCGCCTTGGTCTTATTAAGCATTGGTTTGTAACCTGAAATTTCGTACAACCCCTCTGCTGTCTTCTGACAGGACTTATTTGATCCCTTGCCGTATTTTGTGTCTCCGCAATTAGTCCTACTCGCCATCGTTTTCACGTCGAAACCTCTGATATCCAGACCTGTGAAGGCTGAGAGATTCATCAGGAAATCGTACCAGTTGTCTCCATTCGCCATATCTTCGTTCTTTACGTACAACACATTTTCCATTCCGACGATCTCGCCCAGACCAGTCGTGTACATTGCCGCCGACATACTTTTAGGGGGCCACATCCAGCCGGATTCAATCAAATTGTGGAAGTGTTCCGGGGAGCGCAGGGAACTTGGATCGACCCAGTTGCCAGGTCCGGTCCGGTTGTCTACCGAGGCGATCCCCCAGAAGTTGTAGGCGGCCCAGACCAGGCTTGGGGGGTCCCGGAGCATCACGATGAACTTCGACCGGGACTCCAAGACCTCAGCCAAGAAGAAGTCTGTAGGCTCGTTTATGTGAAGACAGCCATTCACTGTGATCTTGTCTCCAGCAGCATTAATCAGATTGTTGACCTCGCGGAGGTACTTGGTGTTGTCTTGGGGGAGATTATGGCGAGCGCAAAACTCCTTGTGTGTGGTGAGCGGTACAGCTGAGCGATGAGAAGCAAGTAAATTGTACATATGACTCGTCCCAGCCTTTGGCATGCCCACCACGTTTAGTGCGGGGTACGTCTTGGTTGAAGGAGGTGGTAAGGGGTAAAAATTTGCGGGAATTCCAGGACCACCAGCGGGTTGTGGTGGTGGGGACCAGAATTTCTGAGGGGTGGTCAAGGCATTTAAGTCAGTGAGTAGAGCAGCCAGCAGCAGCGCTAACACAACAGCGCCGCTACGCAACAAGATTCGCTTCGAAATTTTCATTTAAATGGCCAAGCGCCCCAAATAAATATTCCGTCATTTATTATTCCATTTTTCAAAGAGAAATTGAAAGAGATGAGAGAGGTCGGGAAAACTACTAAACTATTCGCTGCCAAAGGAAGAAATAAACTAATAATTAAGAAAAGGAGTTTGGGAAGGAATTCTTCACCATTTTTTTATTTGTTTTTCTTTACAGAGTGCAATGCTAACCATTTCGCTTCTCCCTGTTTTTTTCTTTTCTTTTCTTCGTACAGACCAGACCAGCGACGCTAATCGTCTCGCTTCTTCCTGGTTTTTCTTCTTCTTCTTTCGTACAGACCTGCGACGCTAAATCGTCTCGCGTGTCTCGCTAAATTTCACATAAAGACGCTATTCGTCTGTGGACGGACGCTAATCGCCGACACACCTTGCTAACACACGCACACACACACATACACAACACAACACAGCGCTACGACGCTTAATATTGCTAATTGCAGCAAGCGTCGCAATTGGGGGGTACGCTTATATCTCCACCTGGATAAACTGAATTGCCACGCGTAGTGAAGATAACAGTTGTACCCGACGCGGTATACAGTGGATCAGCCAGCCTAGTTAATGAAGGTTTTGCTTTTGCCCTGATACAGTCATCAGAGCAAATAGTACTACAGGTTTCCGTGCCTTTCGCCTTGAGATCTTTAACGTCGTTCGACTTATTGTTTTGAAAATTAGTCAATACCACAAGGCTCGCAGGAGCCGTACCACAGCACTCAATGAGTCCACATTTTCCAGTATCAGTGTCTTTGCAGTACACATTTTGTAGTTCTGTAGTTGCTTGTTGCAAATCGCAACCGGTGTATAGCAATATACTTTTGGCCCCTTCGGAGGTAGGTGGGAATCTGTATGATTTATTCCATGTTGGGCATGACGTTTCATCCAATGGATAGGTTGTCGTATCATACGGGTTCACGATAACAAAATCATCCTTGTCATACACGGTAAGACCTAACGACACTCCAGCAGGATTTCCTGACCTCACATTAGCAATAGATTCAGGTATCCCTGATACGGCTGTCGAATCCTGTGGAAAAACGTTCAACCAGCAAAGGGTATTTTGGACAGCATTTGCCCTGCGTTGATCAGCATAAGAGAAAGACAGATTAGAGAAAGAGAGGCCAAAGGAAGTCTTGAGGAATGGCGCGAGCTAAGGCGCGTTCTTTACTCTCCCAAGAGGATGGTCGCTTGTCAGATGCGCAGTAAGCATAAATTAATTGGGAGAATTCACGAGATTGGCAGGCACACTTCACTCACTCGTAACATTGCGATCCGTCACTCCAAGTAACGGGGCAGCCTTTAGGATAGGTATCCGTGTATTCGCTATAATCAGCCAAGTTTGCAAGCGGTTCAGCTATGTCGTCAGCACCCATCTTAAGGCAAGCTGCGTCATTGGTCGTTGTTCCATGTGTTTGTGTATTGGTGTTGCGTTACTGTGTTAGAGTTCAATCATCAGTCACCAAGGAACGATTTTGTTCTCGACCTATAATATCATTATCTCACCTCCCATGCACATAAATTCTGATTTGTAGAATTTCTGAGTATTTGTCTTTCCTGGCGTGAGCGCATGGCATTCACTACATTTCATTGTGATGTGAGGTGATTTTGGGTATATTTTGGGTTAGTATTGTGTGGGAATCCAATCGAAGGAGACAGGCACAATGTCACTCACGGATTGATAAAGCCAGCGACAGTTTTGACGCTTGTATCAGTGTTGCCAACATATGTTGGCTCAAGGCATTTTTGATAGAGGCAACTGCAACCCCAAGCTTCGGTGGCACTAAGAGAGTTGACATTTGTGGGATCGGCAGTGCTATCCTCTTTGACAACTCGGATACATTCAACCTCATCATACTGGGCAGCTAAAACAGTGTCTGGTACTTCAAAACTGTTTTGGATTTTTTAAGTTGTGAATTGATAGAGAAGAGGGTTTTTTTTGGGGTTCGGTAAGTAAGTAAGTAAGTAAGTAGTGGAGAGTGTGGTGGTGTGGTGAAAACACGGTCAGTAGCGAACTAAAAATTTAGAGCTCAAAGCTACATGCTCAGGGCTTGATCGTACATCGCACGCACGCACACTTGCAACTTACAATTTGCCATCGACTGATACAGGGTTTTGTGAATAACCTGTCTTGTCTGTGAGGAATCTGCATATGAGGGATTTTGCACCGTTGCCATTAACAATATCCACCAGCTGGGGCGTGGTACAGAAATCGAGGCGCGTGTCTACGGGCACAGGTTTCTTAGTCGGTGCTGTTGTAGGTGCCCCACTGGTAGGTGTTTTAGTCGGGGCTTGGGTCGGTTGTTGTGTCGGAGCCTTAGTCGGGGCAGGGGGCCTCTCAATATCACGCTCTCTCTACGGTAAGGGCATGTGATAAAATGAGGAGTAAAAATCGCGCTGAGGGTGAGCCGCGGCACTATGCGGAGAAAAAATATAAGTCCCATCACTCTCTCGCTACTTACCTTTTGACAGTTGTAGTTGAAGGCGATATCGAAACCTGGGCCTCTCAGACACTTGCTACTCAAACAGAAGTCAAATTCAGCCACACCGCAGTGATTTCCGGGGTAGGGAGTGATCCCATAGAACCAGGTCTCTTCTAGGCAAGTAACTAGGACGGGTGTCGTGTCGGTGTACGTTTCACTGTAGGTGAACGGGTACAAGGTACCACCAGTTGACAGCTTACAGTAGGGAGGCGGGTCCGAGCAGGCGCAAGGGTCGGTGCTCTCGCTGCAATCACCGCCATCACAAGGGTTAGAGATTTCGACATTTACATTTACGGCAATAACGTTAACGGCAACGTTATTTGCTGCTGCTGCTGTAGCTGCGGTGACAGGGTTGGTTGCAGCTGCGGTGACAGGGTTGGTTGCAGCTGCGGTGACAGGGTTGGTTAAAGGGGGAACAACAGTCTGAAGACGGCGGACAGACATCGCCGGTGTCGCCGGAGTCGCCAGTGTCGCCGGTGTCCCGGACAACATCGCTGGTGTCTTGGACGCCAATGCTTCAGCAGACGCTCTAGCAGTGGCAGTAGACATCCCATCACCACCAATATAGAAACCATCGGGAATTCCGCATTGAAACGGATCAGAAGCACAGCAAATTTGCTTCTGATCAAATCCGCACTCATCATCTTGACATTGCATAGCCCATGCAATGGGGCACGCGCCTCGTCCTCCGTTTCGCTGTAGGCAGTGAATAGAGAATTATGAGGAGGTTATTTTGGAGAGGGGTTGGTTAGTAGATAAAAGTGAGGGCAGGCAACAATTTCTGTGCATAATCGCTTTTACAAACTCACAATGCAGATCGACTTCCAGCTATACATATACCTATAGCCAGGTGCCTGCGTTTCGTCATAGACAACAGTCAACTTTTCCATAGTGCCGTCTTTACAAAGCATGATAAGTTTCGGGTCCACTCCCGCACCAGCGCGGGGAGCAGGTGTGGGCGAATATGTATTCGTCGTACTCGATGTCGATGTCGAGGTCGTCTTCGTCTTCGTCTTCGTCTTCGTCGCGGACGAAGAAGACGTCGAGGTAGACGAAGAAGACTTCTTGGAAGAGACAGTCTTCGCACTTTTCGTAGACTTCTTCACTTGAGGGGGGTTATCTGTCGACGAGTCGCTGCTAATTTTCGAAATTGTCGAAGGGACTGTCGAAGGGACTGTCGGGACTGGCGTCCCCTTAGGCACAGTCAGGGTGTCACTTGCTTTCCCTGTCTTGCTTTTTTTCTGGAGGCGTCGCCCTTGCCTTCCGGAAGCTGGGGACACTGCCATCAGGAGAGCGACGAGGCTCGTTGCGATAAACTTCATTATTCTTCACCAGATGCCTGTAAATAGATATTGGGGTAAAAGAAAGCGACGGAGTTATAATATAGTGTGTTGTGTTAGGAACCCTCAGATTTTTTTTTCCACCAGCTGATTCCAGGACTCCAAGAGCACCAACGAGACTAAAGTGTTTCATTTTGGTTTCTCCAAAACG
>ERZ651776.5678-NODE-5678-length-10649-cov-2.623534_pt1 | contig 10649 bp, 8 predicted proteins | sample MGYA00514761_ERZ651776 | MGnify/ENA metagenome assembly ERZ651776 | reverse complement strand
TGCAGCTGGTTCGGCTGTCGGGCTGGGAAATATCTGGAGGTTTCCCTACATCACGGGTCAAAACGGAGGCGGTGCCTTTGTATTAGTTTATTTGCTTTGTGTAATTCTAATTGGAGTTCCACTACTGTTTACCGAAATGGGTTTTGGTCGATTTACCAAGAAGAGTACAATAGGTGCTTTCAAAGATACTGGCGCTAACCCTTTCTATATGGGTCTTGGAGCTATTCTGGCTTTACTAGTAAGCTTCTTTGTACTCTCATATTATGGAGTGATTGCAGGCTGGACAATCGGTTATATTGGTAAGTCTCTTTCTGGCTCTACAGAGTCTTTCACAGATTTTGCAGCCAATCCTGCCGTGACTATTCCTTTAATGGGGCTGTTTACTCTAGTAACTGTTTTAATTGTAAACAAGGGAATTTCCGGGGGTATTGAAAAAGCAGCGAAAATATTAATGCCAGTGTTGTTCCTATTAATTGCCGTTGTCGCAATTAGAAGTTTAACGCTAGACGGAGCAATGGAAGGGGTGAAATTTTATTTAAACCCAGACTTTAGCAAGATTACCGGGAATACTATTTTAGCAGCGTTAGGTCAAGCCTTTTTCTCTATGAGTATTGGTTGGGGGATAATGATTACTTACGGCTCCTACTTACCTAAGTCGGCGAATATTGTAAGTAGTGGTGTCTGGGTAGGTTTTATGGATGCTGGAGTAGCTTTACTCGCAGGATTCATGATCTTCCCTGCTGTATTTGCTTATGGACTGTCTCCTGAGGCAGGGCCTACTTTAGTGTTTCAAGTGCTTCCCGAGATTTTCTCTCAAATGCCAGGTGGGGCCATTATAGGAGCTTTCTTCTTCTTATTATTGACAGTTGCGGCTTTGACTTCTTCTATCTCTATGCTTGAGGTTCCGGCTTCATACTTTATGGATGAAAAGAAATGGAGTCGTAAAAAGTCTGCTTGGACAGTGGGTATAGCACTTTTCCTTGTTGGTATTCCTTCAGCATTATCTTCTGGAGGGTCAGCATTTTTCTCAGAAATGCAGGTAACAATATTCGGAGGAACCTATACTGGTTTTATGGATATTCTTGACTACTTCTTTGGTACCTTCTTCATTGTGATAGTTGCCTTGATTACGTGTGTTTATATTGCCTGGAAAATGCCGATTAAGAATGTTGTTTCTGAGATTGATCTAGGTTCAAAGTGGACAGCAGGAACATTCGCTTCAAATGCATTCGTCTTTTTCATCCGGTTCGTTTGTCCAATAGTGATACTACTAGTACTATTGAATATGATGGGTATTTTTGAGGGCTTTATTGGTGGCGGTTGATTAATTTCCTAAATGATTTTTCTAAAGTCCCTTCCATTGGTTGGGACTTTTTTATTAGTTTCAATTATGGCAAAGGATCACTCCAATTTTTTCAATAATGTTTATGACGTTGCCCGCCTCATTCCTTTTGGACGTGTGACAAGCTATGGCGCCATAGCGCATTACTTAGGATCAAAAGGGAGCGCTAGAATAGTGGGTTGGGCCATGAATGCGTCCCATATTATGGATGATGTACCGGCATATCGCGTAGTAAACCGAGCAGGTATTTTGACCGGTAAACATCACTTCGGTACGGTTAACCCCATGCAAGAACGATTGGAAGCAGAAGGCGTAAAGGTGGTTAATGATAAAATTCAAAACCTTAATCAAGTATACTGGGACCCGACCGTAGAACTGGCGCTATAATTCCCATATATTTGTTTCTTAATTTTTTACAGCAACCTTTTTCATAGTCAAATGGAAGTTTTACTTACCTCTGAAGGTATCATTGCCTTGCTTACGCTTACTTTTCTTGAGATTGTTCTTGGCGTTGATAACATCATCTTTATCTCGATTATTTCTAACAGGCTACCAAAAGAGAAGCAAAGAAACACACGAAACCTCGGACTTTTTCTTGCACTGATTATGCGAATCGGGCTACTGCTCGGTATTAGCTGGATAATAGGTTTCACAGAGCCGTTGTTTACCGCTTTCGAACATGATATAAGCATTAAAGATCTGATACTGATAGTAGGTGGTTTGTTCTTAATTGGAAAGAGTACTACTGAGATTCACGAATCTCTTGAAGTAGATGAGCACGAAGAGAAACAGAAGAAAGCGATATCTATGTCCAAAGTGATTCTCCAGATAGTGGCCTTGGATATGGTCTTCTCTTTTGACTCTATTCTAACCGCTGTGGGCTTAACTGAAGAGGTCGCTATCATGATTGTGGCAGTTATCATAGCCATGATCGTTATGATGACTTTTGCTGGTAGAATTAGCAATTTCATCAACAAGAACCCATCGCTACAAATGTTGGCCATGTCTTTCTTGATTTTAATAGGCTTTATGCTGGTGTTAGAAGGTATAGGAGAACATATTCCTAAAGGCTATATCTACTTTGCCGTATTTTTCTCCTTAACAGTGGAGAGTCTGAATATGCGCAGAAGGCGAAAGGTTCACGCACTCAAGTTAAGGAAGCGAATTACAGAGTAGCTTCAGGTTTATTTGAGCTTCGCGCCACCTGCTTTGGAAATTAGCAAGAGTCCTAAAAACGTAAGCGCACCATTGAGTGCCAAGACAAAGAAGCCAAACCAGCTTTTTCCCGTTTCAGGATCTACAATAGTTATGTCGAGCCCATAAGAAAGTAATGGTGCTGCGATACAAACGGGTAGCACATACTTGTCTGTAACGGTTCTTTTGGTCAACAGACCAAAGGAGAATAGACCAAGCAACGGACCATAAGTGTAGCCGGCTGCTCTAAAGATCGAGTTGATGACACTATCATCATTAATGCCATTAAAGATCAAAATGATGATGAATAATACGATGGAGAAACCTACGTGAACCTTCAGTCTTGTACTTTTCTTTTCCTTTTCTGTCTTCTTATCAAAGTTTAAAAAGTCAACACAAAAAGCTGTCGTTAGGGCCGTCAGCGCGGAATCTGCACTGGAATATGCCGCTGCTATAATACCAAGTAAGAAAACAACCCCAGCAAAAATACCTAGATGATTTAGTGCCAATAAAGGATATAAACCATCTGTTCTATCAGGAATTGAGATTCCATTTTGTTCAGCATATAAATAAAGCAAAGCTCCAAGGCTTAGGAACAATATGTTAGCAACAATAAGTACAACACTAAACCAGAAAATATTCTTCTGTGCATCTTTTAGCGACTTACAAGTCAAGTTCTTTTGCATCATGTCCTGATCCAAGCCAGTCATTACGATGGCGATCAGTGCACCCGAAATAAATTGTTTAGGGAAGAAGCGTGCACTACCCGAATCCCAGTAAAAGATCTTCGACATTTCACTTGATTTTATCTGTGTAATCGTATCTCCTAAACTCCACCCTAACTCTTTGGTGATAATATAAATGGTTGTGATAACAGCTATGAGCAGAAAAGAAGTCTGCAAGGCGTCAGTCCACACAATGGTCTTGATTCCCCCTTGAAAAGTATAAATCCAGATAAGCAGAATGGTTACAGCGACTGATACCCAGAACGGAACACCGTAGGCATCGAACAGGGCAGTTTGTAGCACAATAGCCACTAAGAATAATCGAAAGGAAGCTTGTATGGCGCGGGACAAAAGAAAGAACGCAGAACCTGTTTTATAAGACCAAAAACCGAAGCGCTGTTCTAAGTACCCATAAATAGATACGAGGTTGAGTTTATAGTAAAGAGGGAGTAATACTTTGGCAATGACTAAATAGCCTAACAGATAGCCCAGTACAACTTGGAAGTAGGAAAAAAAGCTATTGCCCACTTCTCCTGGTACAGAAATAAAGGTCACCCCTGAAAGTGATGCGCCAATCATGCCGAAGGCCACTAAGAACCAAGGGGATTGTTTATTGGCCGTAAAGAAGGTGCTGGTAGTAGCTCCTTTTGAAGTTACTCTAGCTATAACTACTAATAGCGCAAAATATCCGGCTATTAGACCGATTACCAAACCTGAACTCATGAATTGTCGGTATTTATATAAATTTCAATATGAATGATTTTTTGAGAGCCACCAAAGGCTGATAAATTTTTATCTTTCTGAAATGAGTAAGGCAACCAAACGTAAAATCCTAAAAACGCTAGATAGAGCGGAAGATGCAGATACCTTAAGCAGACGCTTCGACATGTTCATTACGACATTGATTGTGCTCAATGTAATAGCCGTTATTGTTGAAACAGTAGATTCAATTCACGATCGGTATGGGGTTTATCTTCAATACTTCGAAGTGTTTTCGGTAGTTATTTTTAGCGTTGAATATGTCATAAGACTCTGGGCGTGCACTGTGATTGAAAAGTATAAGCATCCGATTTTAGGAAGATTAAGATATATGTTTTCAGCCTCGGCTATTATAGACCTAATGGCTATCCTTCCCTTCTATCTACCGTTTATACTCAACCATTCAGATGGAAGAATGATCAGGATACTCAGACTCATGAGGCTTTTTAGAATCTTTAAACTAGGCCGCTATTCTCAGGCCTTAAGCTTAATTACAGACGTGGTTAAGAAACGTAAGGATGAGCTTATTGTTACCTTAACGTTGCTCATCGTTATGCTCATTTTCGCCTCTACATTAATGTATTATATAGAATACGAACCAGACAAACCGGGCTTTCAGAGTATTCCTGAAACCATGTGGTGGGGAGTGGCTACACTGACTACTGTGGGCTATGGTGATGTATATCCCGTAACTGCCCTTGGTAAGTTGCTTGGTGCTTTTATTGCCATAATGGGTGTAGGGTTATTCGCGCTGCCAGCTGGTATCGTTGCTGCTGGTTTTGAGTCAGAGTTAAAGAACCGTAAGAAAAAAGGCTAGGACAAAGAATGAAGAACTTGTTCAAGGGATATGTCTTAATTATTGGTTTTGCTTTAATTGGTTACAGCCTGGCATACCCAATCAGTTTGGCGGGTTATTTTTACGAAAATCCGGTGATAGACATGCTCATTTATCTCGCGATTTTCGTTAGTTCACTGCTACTAACGAGAAGCTTTCTGAGCAGCTTAAAGGGACTAAAGTATTGGGCGTTTGTATTGCTTGTACTTCCGTTGGTTTGGCTTAAGGTCGATTTCTGGGCCTATTCAAATCTAGATTCACCACAGTTTGTTACTTACTTGGAGCTAATGCTATTAGGTATTGCAGCCTATGCGCTGTTTAAATATCCGGTGGTGTCCAATGCGCCAAAATGGACTTACATTATCCTCGTACCATTTTTTACTGCAGGCTTTTTATTCAGCTTCTTTTCCAAGGCGCATGATTTAACAGAGCTGTTGATGCTGTTCTTTATCACTGGGTTGGCCGTGACCTTTTGGGATAAACAAAGAAGTTTGTCAATCGGTGTATCCATATTTGGCATAGGACTCTTAACTGCATCAAGCTTTTTGTCTTCACCGAAATTCTTCGAGAGTCAATCTAAGTTTCATGATAAGGTAGTTTTTTCCTATACCACCGATATACAACGGGTAGATGTTACCGAATGGAAAGGAGATCACTGGTTTTATGCTGATGGTATTAATCAATTCAGTTCCATCGACTCTTGGCTGTTTTACGAACCCTTTGCTTACCCAGTGCTCAAGCTCATCGATAGTCCACAAAACATCTTAATCATTGGTGGTGAGAATGGCATGCTCATGAATGAACTGAAGAAGTCTGGCATAACAAGAGTGGATCATATCCCGATAGATAAAGAGTTAGTTGAGGTTGCGAGCAATGAAGAATTATTTACCCGATACAATGGAATAAGTGCTGAAAACGCTGTTGATCAAGTAATTGATGAAGATGTTTTTACCTACCTGAGTAATACTCAGAAACGATACGACCTAGTTTTTGTCGATGTAGCTGATCCAATTGACCTAGAGCGTAATCAGTATTTCACAACAGAGTTTTATCATCTAATTAAAGCCACACTGACTGATCGTGGTTTAATGGTTACGCAATCAGGTAGCCCTTACTTTGCCACAGAAGCCTATGCCATAGTCATAAAAACCCTGGAGTCATCTGGGTATAATGTACTGTCGTACCACAACCAAATACTTACTTTGGGAGAATGGTCTTGGGCTATTGCCAGCGTAGAACAATCGACTGCAGAGATGAGAGACAAATTATCGAAAAGTAGTTTTAGTCAATTTGATACAAAGTGGCTAAATCAGGAAGCCATGAATATGATGATGAGTTTTGGCAAACCATCTCGAAAAATTGATGACTTAAAACGAAACACCATCATGGAGCCCACACTGTATAAGTACTACCTAAATGGTAACTATACGCTCAGATAGGTAACAAGAAAAACAATGGAAAGAAGGAAATTCATAAAGCTGTCATCCTTGGCAACACTACCCATATTACTCCAGTCTTGCGATTGGGGAGAAGGCACTAATGGGTTTCCAATCACAGTTCATACAGATATTCATACTGGGCACTTGATCTTTAAAAGTCAAGGTTTTCCAAAGGGCGAAGCGATCACAACAGAAACGGTCATTGTAGGTGGAGGAATCGCCGGACTTAGTGCGGCAAATCATTTAAAAGACTCTGATTTTGTACTCCTTGAACTGTCTGAGAAGCTTGGTGGTACATCTTCTTCAAGTACCCTAAACACGACAACATTTGCTCAAGGAGCACACTACGACTTAGCCTACCCAGCCAATTATGGTAAAGACACGCTCGACTTACTCAAGTCACTTGATATTATAGCGTTTCAGCCCTGGAAGGACAGCTGGTCGTTTACCGATAAGCAGTTTATCGTTTCCAATTCAAGAAAAAACATCTGCTTTGAGAAAGGCGAATTCCGGTCAGATGTTCTGCCAGAAGGAGAACTAAAAGAACGCTTTCAGGAAATCCTTCAACCTTTCTATGGCCAAATGCCCATGCCCACACCCGATATAGCGGAAGCACATAGAGCGTTGAACGAAATTAGTTTCCATGACTTTTTGAAATCTAAAATGGAGTTGACCGCTGAGTTTAAACGAGGCTTAGACTACCACATGCTAGATGATTGGGGAGGAACTACCAATCAAGTATCAGCTTTGGCAGGCATTCATTACTTCACCTGTCGGCCATACGAAACGCAAGTAGTGGATTTGTTCTCGCCACCTGATGGAAACGGATATTTCATCAAAAAGCTTTCGGACCAATTGCCAAAAGACCGACAAATGACAAGCCACTTGGTGAAGTCTATTGAAAAAACAGCCGAAGGTTTTACTACTGAGGTTATCGACATCGCCAATAAAACAGTCAAGACGATTGAATCGACGCAGGTTATTTATGCTGGGCAAAAGCATGCACTAAAGTATATCATGCCTTCACAATACGTGTATTTCGAAGATAATGTCTACGCACCATGGCTAGTACTCAATTTTATAGTGAAGAATGAAATCGGAAAGAAAGGCCATTGGCAGAATGAAATGCTCATGGACGATGAAACCTTTATGGGTTTTGTAGACTCCGATATGCAAGAAACCAACGACCCAAGCCATCGCGTGCTGACCGCTTATTATTGCCTTCCCCCAGAGTCGCGCAACGACCTAAAAAATGTTGAAGCCAACCAAGAAGTCATCGTCGCGAAAACGCTGAATTACCTAAATCAATATTTCGATAAAAAGATTGATGCTTTAGTCGAGCATGTGTTTATTAAGGTAATGGGCCATGCCATGCCAATACCCGAGCCAGGTTATTTGTTTGCAGATAAGAATAATAATCGGCTTCATTCAAACATGACCTTTGCTGGTGTGGATAACGCAAGATTACCACTACTCTTTGAAGCGATGGACTCAGGAATTCAGGCAGCGAAAGTACTTGGGGAATAGTTCTTTTGAACGGATTTATTCCTTGATGAAAATATGGGTTGAAACCGAGGTTCTTACTATCTTGAATTTACATTTCATACTAACCACCTGACTATGTATTTTAGTGCTAGATTATCCATAGACCCATCTCAGCTAACGAAGATTGAGCGTGTTGAACCTGACGAAATGTTCAGAAAGTTCTTACACTATGTTACCTCAGGAGCAACCTCTAAAAAAGTAGAACATGAGACATTTACCACAGTTTCCGTACTGCAACAACTGAATCGCCTCTTCTGGGAAATGGATATCAATAATATTATCCGGCTTTCGCACGACGACATTGATATTTACTATGACAAAGAAGGTAAAAAGGACGATCTAAAAGATGCGCTTGATACCTACGAACTGACCATAAATGATGCGATGGCGCATCACTTCAAAACACTTCATTTAGTTTTAGAACATGAGGATAGGAATTTCATTTACCTCATTGAAATTGATATCAATAGAATTCATGCCTTAGGCGTATACCCAATTGACATTAAGGTGAATGCCTTAATGAAAGAGTTTAGAAAGAAGGAGGGTGAAAATGAGGAAAGTGTTCGGGCCAAGATGAAAACGCGTTTTGCTGGTCAAGAAGTGCTAGATCAGTTTGTTCAAGAACAGCATATGTCCTTCGAAACATTCATGAACGACCTTGGGCTTCGCGTCCGAAAGCATATGAAAATCGATGATGTTAAAATTGAAGTGGATAAGCGTTTGGTTATGCCGAAATCAAAAGACAGAAAGCCAGTTTCAAAAGGCAGAAGGAAAAACCCAACGCGAGAATACGATCCTGTTTTCGATGGCTATCATGGTTTTGCCGATGTTTTACTCTACAGCTTTATTTGGTCGGAGTTATTGAATGATCACCATATGCATGTTAGTGATGTTACGCTCATTGGAGAAGATGCTGATGTATTGGGGTCAATAGGAGCTGACGGAATAGATGCCGGAGATGCAGATCTCTTTAATGCCGATATGGACTTTGATGGTGTAGGGGAGGGCCTTGGAGATGTGGGTGGACTAGATACAGTGGCCGACGTAGGCTCCGACAGTTGGTTCGACTTTGGAGACTTCGATGCAGGTGGTTTTGATATTTAGTCATACTCAATATTGATTCTTTCGAGCCACTCCAAATTATTTTTGAGTTCTTGATTACAAAGTTCTATATGAATGATTCTTCTGCGGTTAGGTTTGACTGTCCTATTTGAAGAATGGAAAAGCAAAGGCTTCATAAGCAAGACATCCCCACTATTTGCACAACACATCTCCTCGGTGAAATCTTCTTTCTTGATGGATTCAACTTTCCTAACCCCTGAAATATGGCTTCCGCTCAGTACTTTTAATGCACCAGATGTTTCGTCACATGGATCCAAATGAATTCTAAATGTTATAGTTCTTTCAAGTATGTGCTTATCAGGGTTTACTGAGTAACCCAAATCTCTTTGAATCCAATTTTTGTAAACCAAGCCATCATTTCGATCTTTTAGGTTTATTGATAAGTCTTGATGATAGGAAACAAACCAGTTTTGCTCTTTAGGTTTGCTGAAATAGATCGCCTTAGTAATAAAATGGCTCTCGCCAGCATATGCTTTAACTAACTTCTTGAATTCGGGTGTGACGATTAGATCTGCTAATTCAGGTATTTGAATAAATAGATTTCTTATGGCAAAGAAAGCTTTGTTTGGCTCCTCCTCTTTACTGTGGAGGTAGTCATCTATTCGTTTTGATACTTCGGTTAGAACCTTTTGAGAAAACGTATTGGGCAAAATAGTGAACCCTTGTTTTTCGAACTTTTCAGTATTTGTTAATAAAGATCCCATTTTCCTTTCAGGTAGTACTTATAGAGTACGGGGTTATGAATGCGATTAACCTCAACAGGCTTGTCGTCGTCTGGGAAAACCTTTTTGCCGAAGGATGTCATTAAAATCATGGCTTCCTTATTGAGCCACTCTGTTTGTATACCCGAGAAATTAAGGCTTTGAAGAGCGCTTTTAACTTCTTGTTTTTCACCGCCTTTTACGCCTAAAACCCAACCCCATTCACCAAGAGTAACTACTTGATTATGTAAGGGAGCAGTGGTGAAACCTGTCGCAGACATGGTCTGATCTATGCAGTTAAATGCTCTGGCGGCATAATAAGGAGAGCCCGCCTGTGTGGTAATGACTCCATTTGGTCTTAGGTGGTTATAGCAAAGCTGATAGAATTCATAGGAGTACAGCCTGCCCAATTCTACAGTTTTAGGGTCTGGTAAATCTATAATAACAGCGTCGTAATAAGTCTCGTTGGCTTCAAGCCAGGTAAAGCCATCAGCATTTACAATCTCAACTTTAGGATCGTTAAGAGCATTCTGATTCATGCGCACCAACCAGTCTTGCGTTTGGCCTAACTCTGTCATACGAGGATCTAAATCCACTAGGGTAATTTTTTCGACAGAGGGATATTTCAGAATTTCTCTCACTGCACCACCGTCGCCACCACCCATGACTAGAATGTGTTTCGGGTTTTTTAAAAGCCCCATCACAGGGTGTACCAGCGGTTCGTGATACATGATCTCGTCAATGGAACTCAACTGCTGATTGCCGTTAATAAATAACCAATAGGCCTCTTTCGATTGGGTAATTACAATGCGTTGATACCTCGTTTGTTCAGAAAGAATAACACGGTCTTTATAGCGTAGTTCCTCACCAAAATCGATGATGCTTTTTGCCCAAATGGCACCGGCACCTATCACGATCACAACACCAGCAATCATCACGAGAAGTCTAGTCTTATATTTTGCACTAATCGATCGCCAAAGAATATAA
>ERZ651776.5677-NODE-5677-length-10650-cov-5.162773_pt1 | contig 10650 bp, 6 predicted proteins | sample MGYA00514761_ERZ651776 | MGnify/ENA metagenome assembly ERZ651776 | reverse complement strand
GGGGGGGGGGGGGGGGGGGAAGGGGGGGCGGGGAGGGGGGGGGGGGGGGGTATGGTGGGGGTTCTGGGTGAGAGGGCGAAAAATATTTACGGCGGGAGCGAGATTGGGATAAGCGCTGGGTCTTGGGGAGCGCAACAGTATCAACAGCCGCAGCCGCAGCCGCAGCCGGAGCCGCAGCCACAACCACGAGCACCTCAAGAGCAAGAGCAACTACAGCATGCACCGCAGCAGCCATCGGATCTTGCTCGATCGATGCCATTCCCACTTAGCGGCAGCAACTCTAACGATGTCAATGGCCCTCAAATTGCGTGGGGATACAACACTAGCCCCCAGCGCATCCAGCAGGACCTATCCTCTCCGCAAATGCAATACGCACAGCCCCCTCCTCAATATCACTACGGTCAAGCCCAAAACCAACACGGCATCCTTCAACAACATCCTCCACAGCAGCAAAGACCACAGAACGAACGACCAAATTCTTCAGGATCGTCTGAAATTCCCTCCGCCCCCCCTCTTCCAACAGGGGACCTCCCCTCTTTAGATGGCGCTGGTTCCAAGCCCCCCCCGTTGACAGCGGAGGAGATAAAGCTCGTTGAAGAAGAGCGCAAACTGACCGCCAAGCACATGAGGGATCTAAATATGCTTTTGGCTGGTAGCATGAGCCCTGATCAGGTTGAATTCGTGTTTGTGGAAAATGATGATGAACAAGATCCTCGAACGGGCGGCATCGACAATACCAAATCTAACGAGTATTTGCTTGGAATGTCACAGAACGGAAGCAGAACCAGCCTAAGGATGCGCTCTTCCACTAGCCTTGTCAACAAAGAGAGGGAACGGGAGATGAAGGTGAGCCTTGCATTTGTTATCTTGCCGTCGCTCGCCCCTAAGCGCCAATTGCGGTCACACTTCGCGAAGACGCATTCTTGACAGAATCACAATCTTCTTGATTTTTTTCTCACACCTCCTGTCTCCATTCCAATTTTATTACGTCCTCGCTCTCGCCGGAATTTTTCTTTGGGGCACTCTTCACCACTCCTGTACCTTACCTGACCGTTTGAAACTAAACTAGCTCACTCATGACCGCGACCTTATTAAGCGCTGCTTAGGCGTTCTGGAGAAGCACAAAGTGCGGGGTTTGAGCAAGGCGTGGAATAAATGGAAAGTGGAGGTCAGGGCGATTAATATGAGCAGGGCAGAGAAGAAGCGACTGAAGGAAATCGAAGAATTGCAGACAGCGGCGAATAAGAAGCTAGAAGAACAGCTCGCCAAGGAGCAAAACGACAATAAGTGCAGGAGTGCGATCCAGCTCATGATCGACAGTAAGAAGAAGGGCAAACAAATGCAGCTCCTGGCGGGCTTCAACACCTGGAAGCACTTCGTCGTTGGCCACAAAAAGAGTGAGTTCAGCGATTTGATTAGGGCCAAGGATTGCAAGGGAGGTGTTGATAAGGTTCTGGCGATGCTTCGTGCTGGCAAAGTCAAACAAGTCATGAAAGGTTGGAATAAGTGGCGGGAATTTGTATCTCTTTGCCGCGGGGCAGAGCGTACTGGAGAGAGTGATTTGTACCTGGAGAAGCTCAAAAAGAAAGGAGAAAAGCTCAAAAGCAAAATTATTGAGCAGGAGAAGCAGGTGAGTTGAACAAGCTATATTTTTTTTTATGTCCAGCGTCTTGGGGCGACAAGACAAGACAAGACGACTGAGTCTGGAGGTGCACTTTCCGTCACGTAAAACTAACTCGACGAAACTTCTCTCTAAATCGCATCGCCGGCTCAGATTCGGGATCTGAACACCCAGCTTGACAACCTGAAGGTCAACGATTGGGCAAGCGCGCTCAACACGCACCAGAAGATTGTCCAAAACTTGAGGAGACAGCTAGCTCGAAGCGAGAGGGGCTGGAGGGCCGAGTGTGCCGCCTTTGCGGCCGCCGTATGTAATGTCGGGGAGTACATCCCTGGGGAAAATGCGGCCAGTGGGGCTGACGAGAACAACAGTAACAAGGGAAATGCGCATGGCAGCGGTTTGGGAGCAGTTTTACAGCAGAGGAAGCTCAAGAACGGGATGGGAGGGAAACTCAAGGAGCGGATGCTCTCTTCAAAGGCGAGGAAAAACCAAAAAGTCAGGCAAATACAGACGTACATTGTGAACAAGGCGAGGGAGATCGCTAGTGTCAGACGGGAGTGTGAGGAGTGGAGAAGGAGGACTGAGGCCAGCTCGAGGGAATGGGCCAGCATTTGTGAGGAACGGAATGCGCTTAACGTCTGTTTGGAGGATTGTAAGGCAGGTAGTGTACAACAGGCTGCCCATCTGCTGGACATGGTCAGGGAAAGAGACCAACGAATAATGAAACTTCAGGATTGCCTGGTGAAGTTGGCGAGCATGAAAGACAAAAAAGACAGCGGGGTGAACACAAAAGGGGGCACTGGGAACTTGAAGAATGGGATGACAACGGCGACGGGGGGGAAACCGCCCGTCTCCGGTGAGAGTAAACCGCCCTTTTCTGGTGAGAGCAAGGCCAAGCAAGTGAAGATCCTTTCCCGGCGACAGCAAGCTGCCAGCTTTTTGCTGAGTGAGTTCAATGACATGCAAGCTGAATGTGCGAATAGAACGGAGCAGTTCGTGAACCAACTCATTGAGTTGAGAGCCGTAAAACAGGTCCCCAGTAAAAACCATTTAGGGCTGCCAGCAGGGGGTAATCCCGGGATTCAGATCGGGGCCTTGAACAGCAAGATTCTTCAGCTTGAGGACCAGATCCACGAGAGTCAAGTTCAGGGGGGCGTCGCTGCCTTGATCGAAGCGCAGGAGCTCATAGAGGCTTTGCAGAGTGAGCTGAGCATCAACGATAGAAAGTGTCGGGCACTGGAGCAGCAGCTGGCTGAGATTACGGCAGATTCCCGCGGCGGTGCTGGGGGGAGGGGGGGGGTGGGGAGGGAAGACGAAAGATCCCCCCCCTATCTGGCAGAAGCACGCCAAGTCTGCTTCCGAACATGGGTGAGCCTGAGAACGAGCTCACCTCCCAATTTACTGAACAACTCGCCGACAGCGCCGATAGGTTAAGGTCAGCAGCTAGCGATTATGACAAGGAGCTCATGGAGAGCAACCTGATTGGAGAGGACGATTTCGGTGGTGCTAATATAGGCGAGGGGGGCAGCGAGAGCGTGATAGACGACTTTTGATATTTCAACTCGGTTTCGTGTTTGTAACTAGTGTCGAAATAATTGTTTAAAGGTATTTTGCCAGGAGATGCGTTTTTCGTTGGCTGAGTGAGGCAGAGAAAGAGAGTTTAAATTGCGAAGAAACTGTCGCATATCATCTTTCTCGAGTTTAGGTTATTTTTTTACTGCAGGGTCCTGCCATGGTGAGTCAATCCTCCGTCATCGTCATTGTCACTTATAAGGCTTACTCAGTGAGCTCTCCAGAGTCAACAATAGTGACCTTACTGTGATTTCATGGCATTGTTAGTTTACTTAATGGGACGGGCTGAACACACGCCGCGCGACTGCAGACAGCAGAATGCTCACCTCTTGGGAGTGCCAGACTGACTTCCAGCGCCCTCGACAGTCTTGACAAAGTCGGCACCCTCTAAAATCTTTCCAAAGACAACATGCTTGCCATCCAACCAGGCCGTCTTGACGGTGGTGATGAAGAACTGAGATCCGTTGGTGTTAGGGCCGGCATTGGCCATGGACAAATACATGGGTCCCTCATGCTTGAGCTTGAAGTTCTCATCGGCAAACTTCTCCCCGTAAATAGACTCGCCGCCGCGGCCGTTGCCGTGGGTGAAGTCGCCGCCCTGGATCATGAAGTTGGGGATGATGCGGTGGAAACCACTCCCCTTGTAGTGAAGGGGCTTCCCACTCTTGCCAGTTCCCTTCTCGCCAGTGCAGAGCGAGCGGAAGTTCTCCACGGTCTTGGGGACGGTGTCGCCGAAAAGTCCCATGACAATCCTACCCTTTTCGCCTCCCTCGATCTCGACATCGAAGAAAACCTTGGAGGTGATAGCCTCGCCTACAGATTGAGGCTCAGCAGCCTTCAGAGCAGAGGTACTAGCAAAGGTCAGGGCAAGCAGCACCAAGCCAATTACAGTCAGAGACAGCATCTTGAAGTAAAGTATGCGATGGCGAGAACGAGCCGTGGTTACGAAGCTGCTAAGGGTGAGAAGGGGGAAGGGAGAGAAGATCCGTTGGGAGACAAATTAAAGTTTTGTTGGAAAAAGAGTAAAATAGGAAGAGTTAGAAATCGTAAGTTTTTCCGAGGGAACCAAACGAGTAGTATGCACTGTTGAACAGGTCGAGACAATTAAAAAACGAACCTGTGATTGTTCCTGACGAAAATTAAGACAAAACCGCACGATTTTTAAGGACGACCTTTTCATGCGAGCCTTCTTTGCATTCACTTTGGTCTTCTGTGTCGTCGTCCGGACGATACATGCCTTCTCACCTACGGGTCTTCCCTGCTGTGGGCTTGGGGTGGGTCTGTGTTTGTCTCTGAGAGGAAGCAGACCAAATACACGGCTCTCAGCCCTTCAAAGCCTCCCGCCTTCTTCTGCATCGCCTCTTGCGTCCTTGTTTGATGTGCCTTGGCTTAGTGCATCCTCGGCTGGCGATACCTACTCCTTGAACCCCCCCCTCAAAGCTTCCTTCCTTGACATCTCCTCAAACATTGTACATGAGCAATCTTCAATTGTCTTGGCTTCTGCTGCAGCAGAATGGGTTCAGCCAACGTACGTGGTGACAGATTGGACTCTTAATATTCTGTCGTTCCTAATGCTGGTGCGGATTGTACTGAGCTGGTACCCCAAGGCCTTATCAGAGGATAATCCCATACCAGGTGTGAAGCTAATTGTCGGCTTGACTGAGGGTTTGCTGAAGGCAACGAGGTAAGATTAATCTTCGCCGCAAACTATCCTTCAAAAAGGCAATCGGATAGAGTTTGCCGGATTTTGTGTGATTTTCACAGACACACACACTCCGCGGGTAATTATTTCATCTTTTGAGAGTTATTAGTCTCACTTAAGACATGACAACCCCGCGAACATGAACACGTTGGTTTCGCTGACAGCACGTCCTCTTCCCATGACTGCCATTCTGATAGTAGCCTTCGGACATTTTTCTCACACAATTGATGCCCTCTCATCTTCACGCCCTCAGGAATGTCGTTCCACCAGCTTTTGGTGTGGATATATCGCCCGTTGTTTGGCTTGGAGTCTTCACCTTTTTGCATGAAATAATAGTGGGCCCGCAAGGCATCCTGAGCATTATGATCAAATATGGGTAGATCGGCGATTATTATGAAAAGGTAGCGACACAAATGAATACAAATGCGGAAAACGTAATGAAACCGTGAGAGAGCAAGTGCAACAACAGACAAGACAAAGCAGAATGCGATGCTTATGATTGTAGCAAAAACGAATTGCTCGACACTTTTTAGCTAGGTAAACACAATTCGCTTATCAATAATTATTACACCAAAAAAAACCTTAATTCATCCACCTGTTCGCTGTATTGCACAAGAATTCGAAGGCTTCGCCCCTGACTTTTTCGTGATCTCTCTGCGCCTTCTCGTATTCCTCTTCAGCGCGCTCCTCTAGCCACAAAGACGCCACATACCTCACGTGCGCGTGCTTGAGCCCCTTGAAGGCGGCGGCCTTGCGATCCTGAAGCTTCCTCAGCTTTGCAATTTGCATATCCTTGATGCCCTTTTGAGCAGTGAGGATAAGACTCTGCCGCACCCTGGCGTTGTATCCAGCGTGAGCCAGGTACTTCTGAGCCTCAATTTTTCGCCTACCCGGTTTCTTCATGTCGTCAACGATACTCTGGACATTATTAGGGTGAGCAGCCTGCAAACTGAAAACCACGGACTGTCCGACAGCCTTGAAGCTCAAATGCCTACTGTGCTCCTCAATGTCACTCTTGACACTTTCTTGGTGTGCCAAGATAAGATTCTTTTGGAGTATGTGTTCGCCGAGTTCTTTGTAGTGGCGTTCTCCTGCCGTGATGGGCCTGGTTTCTTTCTGCAAACTCACACTAGTACTGATGCTCGCATCATCATCGACATCATCGTCGGCGTCGAATATACCAAGAGATTCGTTCATCGAGTTTTCCAGCTGCACGATGGACAAATCAGCAGATAGGTCGAATTCGTCGTCATCGTCGTCGAGAATGCCAGCATCTGTGTCATTAACATCCAAGCCGAGTGATAGCCCCTCATTTTCAGTCTCAAGTTCAACTGCAGCCGCCAGCCTAGCCTCCTCTTCCTTCTCAGCCCGCTCTCTCTCTTCTCTCTCCTTGTCTTCCTGTTCCTTCATCTTCTTCGCCGCCTTCTCCTCCTTTAGCAACCTTATCTTCTCTTTGAAGGCCTCCTCCTCCAACTGCTTTATCCTCAATGCTTCCTTCTCGGCCTCAATCCTCTTCCTTTCTGCCTCTTCCTCGGCCTCCCTTTTAAGACGGGCAACCCTGGCAGCTCGAATACGCTCCACTCGCCTCGATGCGTTATACATTCTAATTCTCGTCTGAATTTTTACGGCGCAAGTGCTCTCTATTTTCCTCTTTCTTCTCCTCTCCGTCTCCTTCTTTGCAAGCCTTCCTCGGCCCTTCTTTTGCAGAATCATGGCTGCGTTGTTCTGTTGCCTCACTTCCCTTTTCCCTGCGACGATTTGTTTGCTCTTCTTAATTCTTGTCCTTGTCTGCAATTTGACGGCGGCCTCGTTCTCTTCCTTCTCTTTGCGCTTATCGTTTGTTCTCTTGTTTGCTATCTTCGTTCGGCACTTGCATTGCAACTTAGTCGCTGCCTCAGCTTGTTGTTTCTTCTCCAATCTAACAATTTTAACTTCGTGTTTCGCTTTTATCTGGCGTGATTTGGATTGCAGCGCAGTAGCGGCCTTATTGCGAGAGGTTTGGTAGCTCCTGATAGATTCGACCCGGTTTTTGGCAACCTTTTGTCGTTGAAGGTTTGATATTTTTATAGCTGCTAGCTTTCTCTCCAGCAAAAAGGGGCAGATTTTCTTCCTAGTCACATATCCCCTGGCAACAACCTGGATGGCATTGCTTGCTGCGATTTCTCTCCTCAAATTTGCCGCGGCCCGCTTTTTCTGGAGAATAATTGCTTTATTCCTCTCAACGGCGTACTCATCCTCTAATCTCTCAATCGTACGAACGTATCTAGCGAGGTCTTCTTTGTAGAAAAAAATCTTAGCGCTCATACTCTTGATCTGACACGCCAAGGCCTTCTGTTCCTCGAACCAGTAGCTCCACTTAACCTTCAGTTTCCTCGCCTTTTCGAATGCTCTGAGCTCAACTGCCTTGTCGTGCAAAGATTTGCTGGCATTTGCTTTCTCTCGAAGTTTTTCTAGTTCCTCTCTTAACAATTCAATGTCCCTCTCTTGCTCCGACCCTTTTTTTACCAAGCTTTCCAGCTCTAACTTGACTATGTGTAATCTCTCCTTGGCTCTGAGCATCGCCACTGTCTCTACGATCCGTCTCAGTTTCATTTCGGGCGTTTGCGCGACCCGGGTATTTATTGTTCCAAAGAAAGTTCCACGACGCTGTGAAGCCATGTCGATATTGTCAGCTTGCTTCCAGTGATTTGTTTTGCTATCGAATTTCTCTCCCTTGCCGGTTTTTTCTATTGTCTCTTCCAACTCAAAGTCACTCAAACCAACAGGATCACCAAGCATGGTGCGCTGGGGGAGTAACTTCGCGTATTTTAATTTTGCGTACTCGAAGAAGGGAATCGTCTGCTTGCTGGTGCTGCTCTTGTTCGTGTTGACGAAGTCGTCGGTGCTTGAGAAGCTGTTCTCGTCGTCCATTTCTGGGCTTGCATCATAATCAGCGTTGACTTTGCCTTCGCCGTTGCCATCGGCATCGGCACCGGCATCACTGTCCCCTCTTCTGACAATGCCTCCCTGATTCCCATCTTCTTCCTCGTAAGCCAGGTCGACGTTCTCTCTTATCTCATCAATAACAAAAAGCGACACGTCCCGAATCTGCAGAATGTCAACCCCGTCAACCAAGCGATTTGTCGTGTCGTGGAACTCATCTTTTGTGGCCCAATGTCTCTCATGTGTGAATAACGACGAGTTTATGTGGTCATTTGTGTTGTCCGCACCATCAATGGTGCTATTGTCGTTGATCTCCGCAGTAATGTCAATAGATGCGTCAGGGTTTTGGATGATCATATCATGCCGGAGGGGGATTGGGGACAAAAAAGGATTGCAATATAGGTCGATACTGTCGAGTGCAGCCCTGGCGTCCTCATTTCCATCCTTCATCAAAAATTTGTAATCGCCACTGATCTTGAGCAGATAGTCTTCGTCACGAAATAAGTAGCTCATGGAAGTATCGGGCTGTTTACTCTTCCAGATAATAATCATTTCGACGATTTTTATCGTAGCATCCCGAAGCTCCTTGGCAGCAGCTTTAAATTTATCAGCGGGAAACTTGAACTTTTCACCCTTCCCAAGAGATGTCAGCACTGCACGCTCCCCTTCGCTATCGCTTATAATCCTCTTGAATATAGATAACAACTTCTCTCTGCTAAGTATGAGTTTGACCAATTCGAGAGAGTCCCCGGTTTCGTAATTTTGCTGGAATGTGATTGTTGTAGTTTTGTTGTCGGCAGCGGCTTCACCTGTTGAAGTAAAGTTATTGAGCTGAGTTACCGGAGGAAGTGGAATTTTTTTAGGAATTGGCTGGTCACTTCCCATCCCGCTCAACGCTATTGTCGCGCTAGCCATTATTTCCGGGGTGCTGAAGTTGTCCTCGAAATTAAAGGTTTTTGATGTTTTACTTGAGGATGATATCCCAGACGACGTCTTGCTCTTCAATGTTAAGGCGTTCCTCTTGCGTGCCTGTGCTAGTGGACAATAGCGGTCTTCTTCGGCGTTGTAAAAAATTTTGGACTTTTCGTATCCAAAGCTACTGCTCCAGCCCATTTCCCTGTCCTTGGATTCTAGAGCCTGTTCCCGGCGGCGCTTCTTCTTTTTCTGCATCCGCATCATTTTCGTTTCGGAGGTCTCAGCAGCTTGCTTTTGAGACTGGAGTAACTTGAGCTGAACGGGGGCGTGAAATTTGTTAGTTGAAGAAATGAGGAAAGGCGAGGGGGGGGGAGGGAGCACCCCATTTTTCCATCTCGCTGTAGACTCACCTTTGACTCCCTCTCAATTTCCAAGAGAAGGTCCCTAACCTTTGTGTCGTGAGGTTTCGGGCTGTTTGACTTGTACGTCCCATGAAATGTCCCTCGTTGTGAGGAAGACTTGAATTTGAGTAACTTTCCTTGATGTTGTTGGGTGGTTAAAGTTTGTTGCCGTAGGGGAGCAGTCTGAGAGAGCAAAACTTCCTTTTTGGTAGGGGATGCTGAGGAACGGACTTCTTTGTCTGTCAGTTTGGTTCCTTTCTTCGAGGAGTTGGGCTGCCCAATAGTTTCTTCGCCGAGGAGGCGAGCCACACCATCTCGCACCTTCACGACCATGGTGGGGATTATTGTCTGTTATGGATGTTAATCAAGGTTCTCCTGGGATTTTTGACAAAAAAAAATCCCAATGCCAATTTTTCGATGTCAGCGAAGGAGGATCCCCCTAAAATTCCAGAATAACAAGTTCTGGAGTGTTGAGGAACTTTAACTCAACACTGAGAAATCGGCGACCAACCTGACCTGCTGCTCGCAACATCGGCGAAAGTTTTATTTGACATCTAGCAGCTATCGGAGAGTGAAGACTGATTTCACTGTTTCCACGGTAGATAGCCAGGAGTATTGGACTCCAAGGAATCTTTGTTGCTCAATTCTCTTTCCTCACGCATAATCCAACTCCTATTTTTCAACACAAAATCTTTCAACTCTATATACATACAAAAATATATAAGGACTGGAAGTTGGGATGTTAAATGATGGGAAACCGACGAAGAGCGCGTCTGTATTCAGCAGTCGGCGAGGCAGTGACGGCGGTATAATGGCTGCTGCGAGTGCAGCTGGGAAGATGTTCCAAGTGGATAATCTGAAGAATATTGCTGGCAATGTCTCCAACATGGCCGGCAATGTCTCCAACATGGCCGGCAATGTGACGAACATGGCTGGTAACGTGACGAACATGGCTGGTAACGTGACGAACATGGCTGGTAACGTGACGAACATGGCTGGTAACGTGACGAACATGACGGTCGGGCTAACCCACTCGATTGTTGATGGCACGAACAACTTATTGGGAAGTGTTCCAGGCAAAAATGTTCTGCATAAGATGGCCGACGTTGTACAACACAACGCTGTTAGTGAGAGCTTGAGGCAAAGGGGAATTAAGGGAAAGGAAAAGATTGTCGATCGTACTAACGCGGCCATGGGTCAGATGCGGGGATACATGGCCACTCAAACTGCTGGTGCTTTGATGGCAAGGTTGGGTGGGGATAGTAGTAAAGAAGAGCGACCTCCCTTTGAGTATGCCTTGCTGTTGAAGTTCCCGGAGAAGACGACTAGTCTAACGGAATTGGCGATGCACGGTGCGGGGGCAATCGGGAAGACGTTGCAGAGCGTGCATAGGAACAGTGTCAGCGCTATGCAAGGGCGGTCAAAGGAAGTGCACCCTACTGCCAATGACGATGGTAGCGTTGATCCGGAGATGGGCGATAAGCCACCGCTTGACGTCAGCACGGGAAGTGTTGCTG
>ERZ651776.5675-NODE-5675-length-10653-cov-4.917360_pt1 | contig 10653 bp, 10 predicted proteins | sample MGYA00514761_ERZ651776 | MGnify/ENA metagenome assembly ERZ651776 | reverse complement strand
AGCATCAAAAAGGGAAATCCGATCATGTAAACCGGGACAAGGAGGGACGTAGAGGTCAAGATGGAGTAACCGGCTGTCGTGTGGCACTCAATTATTGGGGTGGTGACCACTGTACCATTATTGGACTTCATAATCGGTGGGAAGCCCATTAGGTAGCAGGGCGTGTGATAATTGCAGTTGGCAGAGCACATCCCATCCTGCCGGTAGAGGGTCGCGTGGTGGTCATTCCAGTCGTAAACAGGGAGAACCGCCATTAGAATGCTGATACACGTCGGCATGTACGTCGCAGTAAGCAAGAAGAGACAAAGCCGGTTCTGAGATTAGAGAGAGACAGAGAGAGAGAGAGAGAGAGAGATACGATGGGGCGACAACAAGGAAAAGCGGGCGCGGACGGGTTAAAATTGCTGCTTTTTTTGGTCGGATGGATGAAACATTTTTGTGCTGGATCCGAGGAAAAAGGACCCCCAAAAAACTCACCTTAGACTCAACGATTCTCTTCATCATTATACGCGTTGTGTAGTAAGTGTTGTTTTTCGTGTGTGATTTCAGTACTATCCTTATCACTTGAATGATAAAGACGAAGGCAAGTAAGAAAGTCAAGATAAAGATAGATCCGCCGACCATGACAGCCCATGCGACCTCCGGGGGGGACACGACGAGCAGAAGAGTGCCGAAACCTATCAGTAACCCCTCGGCGATCGCAGTCCGGACCAGAGCAAGGCCGACACCCGATTTCCAAACGAAGAGGATGTTCCACCAGTAGGTGACATACTTGGCGATCCATTTATCTGTGTACACCGGGTCCGTATAATCACGAATTACCCAGAAGCTGAACAGAAGAAACAGCAGAATTGCCACACAAAGGAGCTTCAAAATGTAGTTGGATATTGTTGAGTGATCCTCAAAGAAATTCGCCTGTAGGTCCGTATAATCCCGCAGCGCATTGTCTTCGGTATCGAAAAGAGAAAACCCAATCTGGAAGAACCAGACAAACCACTCGTGACTGAGGTCCGTGAACGACCAAATTGTTTTAAATGCCGACGGCCAAGCGATGTCGATCGAAAGGATTACAGATAAAAACTGTACGTAAACAAAGAAGCGCTCGAATTTGTATAGAGCGCTTCCGTTCACAGTATCAACTACTTTAGATGCCATGAGCATCTTGCGCTTCTTCCCGGCCTCGTCTGATTCGCTAACTTCACTGGAGGCGTCACTTCCTTCTTGCAATTTTCTCATGAACTGGAACGAGTCGAAATCCAATCGAATCCAATCCAATCGAATTCAATCGAATCGAATCAAATCGAATCGAATCGAATCAAATCGAGGGCAGAGCGGGGTGGGGTGGGGTGAGGTGAAGTTAGAAGAAGTAAGAAGGTCTGCGTTCGAGTGGTCGGCAAATGACGACGGGACGGAAGGCGATTTGAATATGATGGATGCCCCCCTTCCATCACAGTTTAACTTTCGCTCACCTCTTCATTCTCTCGACGTTTCTCTTCTTCAATAGCCTCCAAGCGCTCTTCTTCAGCGAGCCTCTCCGCCTCAATATCAGCTATAGTTTTGACTGGCTCTTTTTCTTCCTCTTCTTCTAAAGCTGGGATATTGTGGATCGATGCGAGTCGCTTAGCCCGGTTGGCACGCTTCGCTTTTTTGGCCTTATTTGCTTTCTCTTCCTTCGAGAGCTCAACAGTCGGTTCAGCAAGAGCTTCACCCTTCTTTTTTAGTAACAAAGATGCACGTCGGCCACCAGGGGGTGGCGCAGATTTTTTCTCTTTCGGTGAATCGTCTGTGTTGCTATTGTCATTTTTATTGTTGTTGATGTCGACATTACCGTCTTTGTTGTTGACAACTGGGTCGTGAATATCAGCGAGGTCAAGATCTTTCTCATTCTTATTCATATTGTGAATCCTCTTGTCAACTTCGTCTTCGCCGTCGGAAACTTCGAACTGATCATTCCCATCGAGAGCCACATCTTCAATGATTTGCGGGATCTCGATGCCCTCAGAGGTCGCCGCCGAAGTCGGCTTCTTTTTGCTGCTGAACAATGACCGGAACCAAGATTTTGATTTCTTTTCATCATTAGATTTGGGGGTCACATCAAGGACAGAAGATGGCGTCCCTTCGTTATTATCTTCGTTAAGGGGGGCAATGTTATTTGTGTTTGTGTTTGTGTTTGTGCTTGTGTTTGTCTTTGTGGTTGTGTTTGTGTTTGTGTTTGTGTTTGTGTTTGTGTTTGTGTTTGTGTTGTTCTCCACATCACGGGGACTACCTTCATCCGAGGCATCGGAGCTGTTCGTCTCAGGAAAGTTATTCTGCGGAGAGCTGTGATCTTCTTGATCGGACTGCTCATTCAGTGGGAGGTTGGGAGGCATGGGAGACTCATGGGATGATTGAGCATCTGAGGTTTGTTCACTTTGCTCGACAACTATTCGCCGCCTGGAGACCTTTTTGTACCGTTTCTCTCTCACCATCGTCGGGATAGCAGGGAACGAAGTGCCACAGGGTAGATTATACCATCATATTAGTTGAAAAAAGCTGTGGTGAATCAATTTTGACTGTTGTTACACCCAGGGACAACCACTTTTCTCAGCTCAAAAATCAGAGTGTGTTTAGTCTCTGTTTGGTGCAGGAAATCGGGAATATTCGATAATTTTCGTCGAGGGGGGGAGAAAATCCGACAAAAAAGCTGCTTAGCTGTTATGCCTCTTGCTGAGTCCAAAGAGGATGGAAAATCTGACACTCCAGATAGGTGCGTTTTTTATCGCTGCTGTTGTTGTTACCAACTAGGTTCTGATGAAGAAATTTGATGAGATATCACAGTCAATCGAGAGATCTGCCGACCCGACCGAACACAAACACGACGAAACATGTGCGTTGAGCTAACACTTGAGTGCTTCTGTTGCTGACCCCGTTTGTTTTTCCTCACCCTCCTGCAGCATGTTTTACCGTCAGATGTTGATTGAATATACTCAAGGTGAGGATAGCTGCTCTGGGAGGTGGCGGAGACGGTCAGACGCCAGCATGGAAACGGTACACGCGCACATTTCATCACCCCACTCGGAATCACCCACTCACTGACTACGGACATTTGCGAATAATATTGCAGAATCTGACCTTGATGGGGTCCTCGACATACTTCAAAAAGGGAAGGCGATCCCTGACATTCATGACACAAAAAGTGACGACGACTACACCGTTCTCCACCATGCTTGTTTTCGGGGGAGCTATGAAATCGCAAAGGTTTTGGTCGAGCATGGAGCATCATTAAACATGGTAGATAAATTCAACAAGACAGCCTTGCATTTGGCTGTTCAGAAGGGTTATGATAAGCTGGTCGAGTTTTTATTACAGCATGTGCATCCTATGGATATCCCAAAGGGAGCGAAGTTTAGTCTAATGCAAATGGCCGCAAGCAACGGGCGGGCCCGCATCTGCAAGCTACTGGCGCTGAAGGGGGTAAGTATTGAGGAGAGGAACGAATTGGGTGAAACGCCGCTCCATCTGGCTACCAAGGCAAACAAATTAGAAGCAATGCGAACATTGATCGACTTGGGCGCCGATGTTTCTGCCCAGACTTACGACGTGGGAATGCAACCGATGCATTACAGTTGCATGTACGGCTATAGTGACGCTACCATCATGCTGTTGGAGGCTGGGGCGGATGCACACGCGCCAAACAGGACACGACTTGGCAGGACCCCACTCGAAACGGCGAAGGATAGTGGCTTTCGCCCCCTCTTTAACCACTTACTGATAACCGAGACTAATCTGCGGGAAGAAAGAGAGGAAGAGCTCGAATTTCAAGAGGAGATAGAAGAGAACAAGCACTGTAAAGTTCTCGAAAAGATCGATTTGCTGCAGAAGAAAAACAAAGATTTGAAGAAAACATTGACGGAAAGACGAGCCGAACACAAAGAAATGGAGGCGGATCACGAATTAAGGATGACGAAAGCGAAGGAAAATGCCGAGTACAGGCGACAGAGTCAAATGCGGGCAAAGGAAAAGGGGGGGGGGGGGACTCCGAAAGGGACGGAAAGGAGAGGCTCCAGCAGGGGAGGGACTCCGCTAACGCCAGAAAGTAGGAGAGGATCGAAATTGAATTCTCGCTGAGGTGGAATAGTTGGTTTGTTGTGTTGTGTTGTGTTGTGTTGTGCTGTGTTGTGTTGGGTAGCTTAACGTTTAACATTTTGTAACTAGTTTATGGACGTACAACTAGAACTCATTGCTTTGGTTTTTGGCTACACCAACTACATTATTTCTTCTATCATCTGCGGCATTTTTCTTCTATCATCACTACGGCTAATTAATGTGTCAATCGCAATTTGCGCACTAATATAGCCAAATATACCAACGACAACTGGCGAGGTTCCAAGGGCAAAATTGTCACAGAATCGGAGAGAATTGGGTGGTGAAAGGTTGTTGATCTTTTGGGTCGCCGGAGTGGGGGGTTGTCTGGAAGAAGAAACACATTGAATATTCCACTTCTTGGGTTTGTGTGTGTTTGGAACACCAGCACCGGGCCCCTTCGGAAAATTAAAGCTCCGCCGCAGCTCTCGTCTGACCGAGGAGAGAAGGCTATCATTTTTCGCTCGTACCAGGTCCATAGCTCTGACACTTGTTGGATCAATTCTGCCCGCAGCTGCTCCAACTGTAACGCAAGGAATCGCGTGGCGATAGCAGTAGTCAATGATAGCTGCCTTGTCCTTCGCATTGTCGGTGCAATCCACAACAACATCAAATTTGTTCTCGAAACAGTTTTCAAGAATGCTCGCCACGTTTGAGGACGTCAGAAAATCGCTCACCGTTGTTATGTTACAGTGTGGATTGATGTCGACAAATCGTGATTTCAAAACAGCAACCTTCTGTTTTCCTACTGTTGAGTGCAAAGCATGAACCTGTCGATTTAAATTCGAAATGCAAACCTCATCAGCATCAATCAAAGCAACGTGCTTTTCAACCCCACTCCGCACGACAGCCTCAGCGCAATGTGATCCGACACCCCCCACACCGACGATGCAGATTCTTCCTTCTCTAATCTGCGACCGGACAGTTGCGGGGTCATTGCCGCCGCCGTACGCCCTTGCAACAGGTAGGAAGGGGTCGTTGCTGCCACCAAAGGTTTCGTCCGCTGGAGGTGCAGGTACGGAAAAAAAGATTATTGATGGGAGGAAGATCAAGCCGCCTATTAACCACCCCATCGTTCGATTTAATAAAATATCAACGACAGCAAAGAGTTTCGAACCTTAAAAGTCGCCCAGTTATCAGTTTTTTTGTTAAATTGAAGGAACCAGCAATCGTCTGTTATCGGCAGCCCGTACGAAAAAAAGGGAAGCATATTTTTTTGTATTTTTTCGCCAATTGAATCCACATCTCAACAACACATGCAGAAAGCCCTAACCAATATTGCTTACTCCTCGATCGTGGAGTACATCTCCGGTGAATTCTCTGGGGGATCTTCATCGCCCTATGATTTCGGCCTCGGAACTGGGAGAAGCAGCGAAGTGAATGGAAGAGGAGAGAGCGACGAAATCCAGAATTATGGGCTAATCCCCCTCCTAACAGTGAAACTGTTGACGTTTCTGCGGTGGCTGATGTCGCTTCTGCTTTCGCTCTTGTTGCTCGTACTGCTCACTGCTGGGGGTTGTTGGGCTTACATTGCGATTTACAGGTACTGTATGCCCAATGTTGTTTTCAAGGGGAGCATTGTCATGGATTACGGTACTGCGGCGAAATCTTCAGCGACGATGACAACTGACGACTTTATAGTCTGCGCGGGCTCAATCGACCTCTACGCTCAACATGGTGATTGGGGGGAATACCGCTACGATGGGGAGGAGGATGGCACATTGCACAAAATTCATCCGGATTTTAACGGTGGATGGCAAATTGGAGGGGGGTGCTCAAGCAAAAAGGCCTGGAGCGGCGTTGACGACGATTATATCGAGGAAGATGAAGACGGAGAGGCTAGTTGCTCGGGAGGGGCGATATCTCACCTCCCCAAAGGCCGAGACTTTGGGGAGATAATCAGGCAAGGCACAGAATATTACTTTCACGTGAGCATTTCGTTTCCCAAAACTGAGACGAATAGTGCAATGGGCGTCACCATGCTACAGTCAACGCTCTCAGATAGTTCGAACATCGCTCTTGGCCGGTCGCGAAGATCTCTACTACCCCCTCGTTACTCCTCTATAGTCTCCCTGATGAAGAGCACTATCTTTGCCCCGGTGTACATCTTTGCATCCGACAGGGGCGAGGAGGAGGTAACAACAGTCGAGATTTTCGACCGGTGGGTGGAAGGGAAGGGGACTCGGAGGATCCAACACTTGAAGCTGGAAGTTCTTAAGAGCGCTAAAGCTGCGGCAAGCCCCGAAATCACACACATGCAGGTGGAAATAGGAGAGGAATTTGTCTGGTGGCAAAAAATCTTCCGCGACAATTTCTGGATTATTGGGATTGTTTTCGTTAGTTTTGTGTTAGCGTGGGAGGGGGTGGCCGTGGTAGTGATTAGGGGCTTTATTGTTGGCGAGGTCAAGAGAATGGGAAGGGACTACGGAAGCGAGGGGGAGAGTGAGGTTGACAGGGACAATTTGGATGGGGTAGAGCAGCGAGGGGAAGGTGGTGGAGGTGTGAGATTTGGCCAGACAGGTTTCCCACCGTCTGTAGACGATAACTTTGAGCCTATTGACACAACCCCTCTGCAAGATCTCTATGACAATGGAGTTCCGGTGGTGGAGGAGATTGAAGAAGAAGAAGTCGACAATGGTGGTGTGAACGGTGGTGGTGTGAGCGGTGGTGTGAACGGTGGTGGTGTGAGCGGTGGCGTGAGCGGTGGCGTGAGCGGTGGTGTGAGCGGTGGTGTGAGCGGTGGCGTGAGCGGTGGTGGGAGCGGTGGTGTCGGCGGCGGAGGACCCGAAGACGATGATCCAGAGTTCATAAGAATAAGAACATGATGAAGGGCTTTAGTACAAACGTTCATTTGCTAGCTATTATTGTTGGCTCCTGAGACATCGGCAGTGAGGCCATGAACCAAAAAATCCTGTCAAAAAAACTCATCTTCTCGTAACTTAGTCCTGTCGGCCCTTGAGTTCCTTTGTGGTGACACCTTCTGGCGTGATGATGTGCACAACGCCGCCCCAACCCGAGAGAGCGTCGCGGTCCACAGACGCAAGCAACGCTTGACTCAGCGTCTCAAAGAGTTCATCAGGGCTCATGTCCTTTTTGTAAAGAGTTTCGCACATTCCGTACAAGTTGGCAGTGCAAGTCCCAGACACAACAAAATCGTCAGTATAAACCGGAGCACCAATAAGGTCCATGGCAGAGAGGAAAGGCTTATTATCGGCAGTTAGCCCACACACTACGGGCTCAACAAAATACGGTCCAAACCGCTTCTCATAGAGCATAGTGGAGAGCAGATTTGACAGTATCTGGGGCTTCATTTTCCGCTCCTCCCTGAGCTCGTATAAATCCCCCCGAAATTTCAGCAGTCGTTCCAACGTCTGCACGTCCGTTGCCAGACCTGCTAGTCCCACAAAGGTCTTGCTGTTCACCTGCATAATTTTCTTAAAGTCACACGCCACAGTAGTAGCTTGCACACCGAGTCGTGTGTCCGCAGCTATTGCCACACAGTTTTTCCCGGCCATTGCGATTATAGCGGCGCCATTGTATTCGAGGATCGACTAAGGGGTAAGGGGTAAGAGTGAGGAAGAAAAGGAAAGATGTGTGTGAGAGAGGAGGCCAGAGAGGAGAAAGGCGAGAAAGAACACAGGGCAGGGCTGGGCTGGGCTGGGCTGGGCTGGGCAGTGCAGGGCTGGGCTGGGCAAGGCAGTGAATCCACCACCGGGCAAGCAGCTCACAACGTCCAACAAATACGGCAACGTAGAAATAAGCACAAACACACGTATGCAGCTATACATCGAAGGCAGGTGCGAGGCAAAAGTAGCCGCGAAAGAAGAGCGCCAGGGACAACGCAAAGGAGAAAAGACATGGACACACATGTAAGACGAAAGAGAGCTGGCTGGAGGGCGCAGCTAGCTTTGCGAAGAGATCACCCTGTATCGCGATAGAAACAAGAAGGCGCGACAACAAGGTACCCTCGAAAGAACTTGGAGGACAGTTGTCGATTTTCGGTAGGGTCTTGGACAGTGCGCCAAACTCGACAAAGGGAGTGTCGTACCATTTAGAGGGTCGGAAGCGGTCTTTCGACTGTATTATGTGTTCAGAGAGTGGAAGAAGGCGTTGCTTCAGAGATTTTATGGCGTACACGCGCTATAATGGGGAGAAACGTGGTCAAATTTTTTGGGAGCACCCCGGTTGACCGTGGAAAAGCAAAGTTGGTGGTTTTGTAGCTCCATTTTTTACACTCAAGAGGGCAACACGCCGAACCTGAACCTAAGGAATCAGCGATGATGGACGACAGCGAAAGCGATTTGATGGAGTCCCTTCGCATTTCGGATGATGAGCCTACCCCACCGAGCACCCTTTCTGCCACCATTGAGGATCCATTTGCCGAGGTTGACGACCCCCTTTCACCGCTGACACCTGCTCCTGCAATTGGAGGCGACTTAAGCAACCTTGAGAGCCCAACCCTGACCCCAGCGCCTACACCAGGAAAAGAGCCACCCTCTGTGAATGTGCAGGCGCCCACGCCCACGCCCACGCCGGCTCAAGCACCCGTACAAGCTACCACTCCCGCAGTTATGAATCCTGGAGAAGACGAAGCCGCCAAGAAGGCTGCCGCCGAGGAGAAGAAGCGGAAAAATAAGGAAAAGTTCCTCGCAGAAAGGAAGGCGATGCAAGATAGAATGAAAAAGAAGCAGGAGGAGTCAAAGCCGCCCGCGCCAGCACCCGTAACAGCACCTACACCGCCTGCACTGGGACCGGCTCCTGCGCCTCATCCCAACCATCAGGTTCCGGAGTCGGGCGTGGCACTCCCATCACCTCCACCACAACAAGTTCTGCCAAGATCACTTTCCCAAAGTTCGATATACTCGACTCCCTCTTCCTTGCCGTTTAAATCCGTTCACGTCGATGGATGCGAGCATCGGAAGATAGGCGGTTTCTTCGGTGCTTCCACTTTTTGGGCGTACAAGATCGTAGTCAACAGTACTCAATTTGTTGTGCGACGCTTCCGAGATGTCGTGGCATTAGAAAAACGCATTCGCGATGCTTGCCCAGGAATAATCCTGCCTCCTAGTCCAGACAAACACCGAGGGAGGGCAGTGGAGGAAGGTACGACGCAGCAGAGTGCCGAGTTTGCCCAGGCACGCTCCCACGAGATTTCCAATTATCTTCAGGGCCTCATTGAACTCCCCATGGTGAACAACTGTGAGCCCCTGAAAGTTTTTCTTACTCTCCAAGATGACATTGGAACGGCGTGGGAAGAAGTGTCTACATCGGCCGTCACTAGGCTTACGGCGTCCGCCACCGCTTCTGCTAATAAATCCGCGTTGAATGCAAGCTACACGATGAACAAGCTCAACTCCAACGAGGTCACTGACAGCGACCCGAAAGTCTTTGCAAGCACGCAGGATCAACTAGAAATCATTTCAAGCATCCACCAGGCCGTTCCAAAGCTAGAAAACGCGTCGGTACTCTTCCGAGAACAAGGGGAGAGGATGGGCGACTGCGGAATGGAGCTGACAAAGCTCGTAAACGACATCAAACATTCGGACCCAACGACGCCAATTCAATTACTAAGTAACAGCATCCTCCGAGGCAGCAGACGGACCAAGCGAGAGTCGGTCGAGATTGCAGCAGCGCTGCAGCCATACAGCTACCAATACAGACTTTGCGACTACATTAAGCTAGCCATCGGGGACCGGAAGCGAATTATCGCTCGTCGGCATTCTTTGAATCGACGTCATGAAGAGAAAACGCTCCGATTGAGGATGCAGAAGACTTCCCCAACAGCGACAACAGACTCACTTCGCAAGCTAGAGCTCGAAACAAAAAATCTCAGCGCTCAGTTGAGCAATGCAAATGATCTCCAGAACGACATGGGTCTTCAAATTCTTAGCGAGTTCACCAGAGTCAATGAGCGAAGACGAGATGACTTCGGAAGGAGCACGAAAATTATAGCCAGTAGTATGCTCGAAGCTGCAAGGGAACGAAGAGCTATTTGGGAAGATGCCAAACGCACCTTCGAAGCAGAATTCGACGAATAATGTCGTCACATAATATGATTCCACCGGCCGGGAGGACTTTTTTGCCTACAAAACACTTTTTTGGTGTTGTCAATTTTTTTTCAATTATTTATGGATTTGACGGGGGAGCTCTCGAGCTCCTCGGATCCTCGGTCTCTGTCTCTCTCTCTGTCTGTCAACTCTCTTTTGTCATTCGTTGTTTACCAGTTAAACCGATTAAATATTGAAATATGTGAAGAGGTTCAGCCATATCTTGTTCCTATCCTTTCCAACGCTCGTAATTACGCCATTTCATCCTCAATATCTCTTCTCACAAGAGCAATAATTGTGACGTCATCCGATCTTTTCTGTCAGAACTCCCTGTCCCTGCAATGAGCAACTCTGCCACCCCAAACATCTCCAGTCTTTCTCTCACATCTGCGAGCCAGTCCCGCTGCTGTTGGTACTGCGGTCGCGGTGAGGAGACCCTGCCCACCAAGCTGCAGAAATGCGGGCGGTGTGGACTGGCAGTGTA
>ERZ651776.5673-NODE-5673-length-10654-cov-5.022596_pt1 | contig 10654 bp, 10 predicted proteins | sample MGYA00514761_ERZ651776 | MGnify/ENA metagenome assembly ERZ651776 | reverse complement strand
TTTTCACAATCATCCCTCGCCCGTATCTGCTATTCTGGCATGTAATTCTGAGATAGTTACTTGTCGTTGTTAGGCATGTTCGCCTGATTCAATTGGATGAAGAGGTAACAAAGCGATGGAGGTACTAGTGCTGATGAAATGAAATTCCTCTGCCAAGATCTTTCTTGCTTCTCTCCGACCTCCTCAAGACCTTCTCTCGATATAGACAGACTCTCGACCTTCTTTTTCATAACAATAAATGAGGGGAATTTCATAGTTCTTTAGCCTTATTTTACTCGCACACATCATCTCTGTTACATAATAATAACGCTCTTTTTTTGGCAAAAAACTGGCGATCTTCTAACAACTAACAAAACAAACAACTCAGGTTTTTTCTCAAAAATTATTTCATGGACCTCCTTGCGGTTTGGCTTCGAAGAGGTTGCGCCTTTCTGTCCTCCCTTCCGCTAACTGACTGCCTGGCAGTGGACGGTCTTCTTTGCTTCGTTGTTGTTTTTTCCAACGTCAGCTTTGGTGTGTTATCGATGGAACTGTTTGTATTGCTATTCTCTTTGTTGTCCTCGTCTTCGACAGAAGGAATATTAACTTTGTTTTCTTTGGCTATCTCTGTCACTGTCGTTGCCGCCGCCGCAATTGTCGTTACTTCCTCCTCGGTGACTTTGTCGTCGTTCTCCGCGACAAAATTTGCTAGAACTTCCTCTTCGCTTCCCGTCTTCGAAAAGTCCTCCTTTACGTTGAATTCTGTCCTACGTACGACCTCTTCGACGTCTTCCTCGGCATTTAGGTCGTTTACAACAAACCTTTCGTTCTCTGCTTCAGCTTCTCGGATCGCCTCTTTAGTTTTTTTAATTTCGCCTTCAACCCTGTTGATGACAGAATCATTCAGTATTTCGCTGCACTTGGTCGCGAAGTTGGCGTTTTCCGTCTGCTCTTTCTCGGCTTCCGTTGTGATTTCCTTGTTAGTGGTCACCGAAGTGGCAGCAACCTTACTTCCAAAGGTCACAATCGCATTTGTGATCGTGTTCAAGCTCTTAACGCTGTTCGACACCTGCGTCTGGATACCGTCAATCTCGTTGACGACAGCATCCGAGTGGCCGCTCCTGTCGCTCATCGTCTTGTTGATACTCTCCGCAGTCTGGGCGATCATTTCGGATGCGAAAGAAGTGCTCTTTGTAGCGTTTGCGCGAACGTCTGCAAAACCGCTGTTGATTGCTGAGGTGAATTCGCCCTCCACATACCCTACGTGTTCGCTTACATCGGCTCCAAGATCAGTGAGCTCCGATGAGAGTACGCTGTCAACCTTCTTCACCTCTTTCAAGTTGCTCATAACTACATCGTTGATCTGCTTGGAGACGCTCTCCTTCGTGTGCTCGCATTTATTTTTCAGTTCTCCGAAACCTTCTTGGATTGAGGCTTGCATGGTGTTGCCGAAAGCTGTAGTTTCGCTCTCGATTACCTTGCTCATTCCGTTCAAAACCCTCTCCAAGAAAGATGCCTGCGCCGCCATTTGCTGTTCTACGGCAATCTCCTGATGATTCTTTGCTAATCCGATAAGACCGTCGAGCTCGGTCGAAATCGTTGTGTCCAGAGTGTTGATTGAATCGGTCAGCTTGCCCATCACATTCATCCTCTTTCCGTTGACGTCGACAATCATTTCGTTGATCTTGCTTTTCGTTGACTCGAGCAATCCAACATTTCTATCGACTTCCTTCTTGGTGCTGGTGATGAATGATTCGCTACTCTCAGTAAGCTTGGCATTGAGAGATGACAGGTCCCTGCCGGTGGACTCGAGGCTCTCTATGGTCTCGGTGGTTTGCGACACGAGCTTTTCTTCTGCCGTTTCGATGACTTTTGTGGCCTTCTCGCAAGAGGAAGCCATGGTCGCCTTCATTTCGTTCATGCTCGAGACGACATCATCCTGTAGCTGAGACTTCAACGTACTTTGGAACGCCGAGACACTCTCATTCATGGTAGTAACCATCTCCACTATCTTGCCGAGGCTGTCGTTCGCAGCAACACTCTTGCCCCCGATTTCTTTCTCGATGGTCGCGACGCCTTCCTTGACAAGCGTATTGAGCTCGTAGCAATTGCCACTGATCCCGGTGAGAATGCCGTTGGCTTGCTCGCGGAACTTCAGAGCGACCTCCCTCGTCCTCTTCTCAAGCTCAGCATGGTCGCAAAGTTTTTTGTGGAGGGAGTCTCCGTCAACGATACTGCTTTTCAGAACATCGACGACGTCCAATGCCTCTCTGGTAAGAGCATGTTCTGTATCTTGAGTTGCTTTCAGGATGAATCTCGTCTGCTCCAAGAGCTTCTTCGTGGCACTCAGCTGCTCATTCAGAAGCTGGCGTTTTTTTACCTCCTCTCGAAGCTCCAGTTGGAGCTCAGCATTAATTTTCTCCTGTTCTTTAAGCTTTTCCTCCGCTTCATCTCGGGCTTGCTCCGCTTTTTCCGCTCTCTCTTCGATCTGCTGCTGCTGTAGGTGCTTGCGAGCAAGGGCCCCTTGGGCTTCCTCAACCTGACCCTTCATGTACTCGAGCCTACATTCCATTTCGTGCCAGTACTCGAGACTCGCTCCGTTTCCCGGTGCGTCTCCACTGCCTGCGGCGACATTCGCTGCACCCCTACCTACCGAGAGATAAGAGGTAGACACAGGCTTGTTTATGATTCCATTGGCAGACTGCGCGTAATTCAGCGTGCTCACGCTCTCTTCGATTGCAGTTACGGAAGGACTCAGTGTAGCGATAATCACCGTCTTGCATCGCCCTCCAAGCGATTCTTGCAAAATTCTGGTCAACTTACTGTCCCTGTAAGGGATTCTCACCGAGCTGTTCTTCTTTTCGGACTGCTCCTTCAGACAACTAATCACGCGCCCGAGGGAGAGAAGGGATCGGTTGATGTTCATGCGCTCTCTCTCACGGGAGGCCGAGGCCTTGTCCTTTGTATCCAGGTCTGCGCTCTTCGCGCACTCACTTCCTGCCAGGTCCACCATGTGGAGCTTTCCATTGAACTGCATGTTTCCGTCAGGATACTGGACCGTCGCCTTCACTGCTATTGTAAAAAGACAGTGACTCCTTGAAGACTGCTTATTCATCTTCGTCTCTCCAATTTTCCTCTGGCGTTGAGCTTTCGTCATCAATGTCAAAACATCGTCAGCTGAGGTGACAATACTCGTCGACAAACCCTTACAGTATGGCCCGGTTTTACTCTCAAGAATCTCCAGTTTATGGCTGTCAGCCTTGGCAGACTTTGAATAGCACAATAAGTCGCTCAACTCTTCGTTGTATATCTCAAGGTAACTGCAGCTCACCTCACTGCTGACGTATTTCTTGTCTAGCAAACGCTTGAAAATTTCACGAGCCGAACGTGGGATTATTCCTTCGCTCTCGAGAGCCTCCGCAGACACCTCCTCACTGCCGGTTGAGTTCGATATATCTCCCTCCATGGTGTGGGTCTTTCCTGTTCCTGTTTGTCCATAAGCAAACACCGTCGACTCATATCCGGACATGACATCACTGATTACAGGCTTCAGAGTGCTCTCAAACACCTCTTTCTGTGTGCTCATGGACGCAAATACGTTGTCAAAAGTGTAAGAGCTGCGCTGCTGGCGTGAACCGCTTCCTTTGATAACAGTAACCGTCTTACTGCTAGTTGAAGCAGTCACCACGGGCAGCGTGCCCTCGTCTTCTTCTCTTCCGTTCATCGGCCTCAATCTCACTACAACCTGGATAGATGAAGATGAAACGTCGGTGCTGTTGCTTTCTTTTGTCATGTTTGATGTCATAGTGGGGTTTAGGTGGTTTTTAAACGCCAGATAAATGCGTGTTGCTCAGTTTTAGAAAAACGTTGAGAAAAACCAACGACCAAAATCTGCATTCACAAAAATCGGTATGTTTTCAAATGAGTAAGCCTCCTGGCCCTCCAGCTATGAGTGATGGCCCTCCAGCTACGACTGACTGGGCAAAATGTTTATTTTGGGTCGCTCACAAGAAACGCTTTTGCAATATTCATCGCGTGTCTGGAAGTGACTTTTGTGGCACTCACCGCCCGAATTCCCAGGATAAGAATACGGATCACAGCAACAGCAACAGCAGCTCGCCCCCTATCGCAGATTCACATGAACGTATTCCTTGTCCTCTCGATCCGTCGCACACAATACGTAAGTCCAAGCTTGCAAGTCATTTGAGAAAGTGCAACGCTGCAAAGCAAGCTGATGCAATCACCAGCAACCCCTTTTATTCGAAGGGTTGTAACTCAGGGGCGACTTCTGTCTCCCCTGTCTCGCCTCCTATTATTGATGTTGACGGTGCAGTCGCCTTCGCCAAAGTATTGTTGAAAATATACTCTGAGAAGCTCGCGCCCACCGTTAAAGACCGACACCTTTCTTCCAGTGAGGAGAAACTTGGCCTGAAGGAAAGTATCGATCGCTTTCAGATACCGAGCGGGGGTGCGAAACACATTGAGCAGCAGGGTGGGATTATTGGTAACATGAGGAAGGTGGGACTGTTGGATGCTGAGGGGAAGAATGAGGAGAGCATGGTTTTGGAGATGGGTGCTGGCAGGGGAATTTTGGGGCTGATTGTGAGTGGTGTATTGACTCGACGCCGTCTGTCTGCGACTTCTGGCACCGTTGTTCCCAAGAAAAGAAAATTGGAAGGCGCTAGTGTTGGCGGCGCTGGTAATGCCATCGCTGATTGTGATTGTGGCCTAGAGAAGAGAAAAACAAAGCTTGTCATGGTGGACTACTGCAGCGTCCGTCGAAAGGCAGACACCGTCTTTCGTCGAAATGCTGATGATTCCGCCCCAGATAGCTACCTTAACCTCAAAGATGTCGAAATAACACGGATAAAGTGCGATCTGGCGCACGTTAATCTTCCCAAAGTTGTGTCCGAGACTGACGGCGCGAAAGGAGGGTCATCGAACTGTGTCTTCATAGCGAAGCATCTTTGCGGAGCGGGGACTGACATAGCGCTTAGGTCGTTGCAGACGCTAACAGAGAGTGGAAAGCGAGTGAGAGGTGCCGCTTTTGCTACATGCTGCTTCGGAGTTTGTAACTACGACGAATATGTTGGGAGGGATTTTTTGACAGAGTTGTTCCGAGAAGAAGGCGTTCATTTCGGGAGGAAGGAATTTGAATTGGTTAGAAGATGGGCCGGTAGTGCACGGAATGACAGCAGTCATAAGGAAGAGAACAGGGGATCGGGAGACAACGACAACGACAACGACAACGACAACGACAACGACAACGACAATGACAACGACAACGACAACGACAACGACAATGACAACAAAAACGACAACGACAACGACAATGACAATGACAAAAACTCCACATCGGCTCGTAAAGTTGCCCGTGTCCTGACACTTCAGAGCAAGGAAGAATTGGCGAAAGCTTGTAAAGTAATTATCGATTTCGGTCGATCCAAATTTTTGGAGACTCAAGGAATGGACGTCGAGCTGTGCCACTATTGCGATGAGAGTGTGACGCCGATGAATTGTCTGCTTCTTGGGAAGGAAAGGGGGGGGGGGAGGAAGGGAAGTAATGGAAGTAATGACAGTGATAACTGAACCAAGAGCGACACAGCAGCAGTAAACACCTCATTTTTTTCAACAATTATCTCGCACGCAAAAGTCACACACCGAGTCCCACAACACACCCAGTCCCACGATACCCCACCCTACTTAAATTACTACCGTTTCTTCAGCTACCGATTTCGCTGTCGGCGGTGAAGCCGCCAACGCTTCCATGAACTCCAAATTTTTTTTCATCTTTGCCTTCTTCAACTTGTCTGTCTCCGACTCTATCCATTCCCTCGTCTGCTCAACAAGCTCCTTCTTCCTCAAAACGAAGTGGTCTGAAATTATACTAGCAAAGGTGGAGGGGGGGGTACGCAGCTGATCAACCATTGCGATCTGCAGAGTTGCAAAGCGCTGCTCGGCGTTATAGGCCTTTGTCGATTGGTCCCCTTGGGGCGTGTTCATCCGCCTCTGGAATCCTGGCTCGTTGAAATAAGGATCCTCCACAAAAATCAATGCGTAAATTGAGAGCAGAACCTGACTGAGCGACGACTCGAGCGGATTCCACTTCTCCCCTTCCCATGTCCCAAGCAGAGATAGGCAAACCTTCCCATTCTGGTACAAATTCGGGTTGAAGCGGTGAGATCCCCCCCCCGTTGTCTGTAGAGTTACCTCGGGAGGAACCTGGGGGTAATCAGCTGGCAGAAATATATGAAACTCGAAACAACCCCCGCTGTATGGCGTCCCCTTGGGCGCGATGATCAAAGCCTTCATGAGGTTCACTTGAGTCTCGCTCCACGCGACGAATATACTACCTGCGATTTCCAGCGGGAGGATCGACTTGAAGTCTGTGAACTCCGAGATGAGGCGCTGCATCCATTGTTTTTTCATTGGGATGCCGGCCACCTTGGTAAGGTACTGATGGGCAGAAAAGGACTCCAACTGAACGGTGTGGCGAGATTTGAGAACGGAGGAGTAAGAATGACGTTTATCTTCGGAGGAGAGAGATTGCTCGTGCAATGATTCTACGTCGATAGCATCGGTTCCTAGAGTCTTTTTAGCCCGGGCGGTGACTGCTTCAACATGGGGAGAGATGGCAGAGAGAATCTCGTACTCGTTGGGTTCCAATTTCAGTAATTTTGCGTGTCGGCGCAGATCATTCCCCCATACCATGACAGTCTTTTCAAGTGGCCTTAAAGCGTTTCCTTTGTTGTTGTCGTTGCTATTGCTGTTGCTGTTGCTGCCGCTGTTGCTATGGATCTCACTCAATACATTTGCCCACTCGAAAACTCCTGTGAAGAATTTTGTCTTTTTCTCGATCTCAGTTACGCTTGTACTTCCTAACCTCCTCTCGCAATACGCCTCAATGCAACTAGTCGAAATGACTTCGTCCGAAAGGGTCGACCGCAGGGAAAGCAACGACAGCAAAGCACACTCAGCGATCGCTTCCTTGCCACCGCTCACGTTAGCGATCGAATTCCCTGCTGTCCTGGTGCTACTGTATCCCGTCCCCTTGGTGAATCCGGCGTTTCCATTTTTCTTGGCGGTTTCATCGCTTTTGCCGCTTTCGCTGCCGACCATAATTGCGGAGAGGTTGTTGGACACACCATACCGAGGCAGATCCCCCACGTTTACTGAATCGCTACCTGGGTAGATGCAAGAGGCGTCAGTAAGAGTGATGAGCAGTTTTTCCGCGTCCGTGAATACGACATCCCACTCCACCTGGTCACCCTCCGACCCTTCGACCGGCTTCGTCGAAAGAATAACTCTAATCAAATCGAGCAACATCGTCTCCATGTCCGCACACGGGTTCCAGAATATTCTCTGGAGCGGGGGGTGGAACTTGATCCGCGTCATTTCGTAGAAGGGGAGGCGGGGACCGAGGAATTTTGTGAGGGGTGGGGAGGCGGGGAAGAGGAGGACAGGAGTGGACCGGGGAGCGGCTTTCTTGGCTTTTTCTTTTTGTCTGGCAGCGGGAGGGATGGGAGGGACGGGAGGGACAAAAGGGACGGGAGGGACGGGGGTAGTTGAGGTGGAGGTGGATTTTTTACTCGCCGAGGTGGTATCGGGTGCCATGACGGCGTCAGTTGTCGTCGTCGGGGGTTGAATGCGGGATACTTCCCAGGAAAATCGACCTCGAACACAAGCCTCCAGATCAACCACTGTGAACGTCAGCAGGAATGGGTTGTCGTCTGGGTAATCGAGGAATATCTGAGCAAAACATAGCAATGCAAAAATTCAACAGTGCGGGGGGGTGATTGATACGTGAAGTGAGTGTGAGTGAGGGTGAGAAAGGATGGAGGGAATAGTGAAAAGGGGGTAGATGCGATGCTTATGAGAAAGCAAATAGGAAGGGAAAGGGACACTGACCTGGGCCTTAACCTTCTTCTCGTTCACCACCATCTCAACAGAGGTCGACTCGTTCAGTTTACTCTCGAACGACTCCACGGTCTTGAGCCAGATATTCTGAGTGCTCTCAAATTTACCGACCAATTTTGTCTTATTTGACACCCACTGACCGCTGGGCTTGGGGGAAGTACGACTCTCCTTCTTCTTCTTCGCAGGAACGCCGTCGTCCATGGCAGCATCATCTTCGTCCGAACTCGCGTCGCTATACCTGTATTCGTCAGAGTCATCGTCACTCATGTCCTGCTCTTTGGAGTCATCCATTTTTTCTCTTTCTATGGTTGTGCTCTCACTCAAATTCCGCTTCATCAGCTGAGTTATATCTAAGGGAGAAAATCCCTTTTAAGGGTTATTTTGGATTGGCACTACGTTGTACGTCCACGGAAGAAGGTGAGATTTTGTATCGGCTGATTTTGGTGCTTTTCGATCCAAATTTGCTACACCTACATCTGAAAACTACAGGGCGGGGCGGCCTATCACCAGTTTACTCTTAAATTAAAGCACTTTGACGAATTCATTGGTGACCTTGCTGTGACTCCGTGATCACTTCGTTGTTCGTCCCAGTACAGTTCACTGGCCCGAACCACAACCAATTAATTTCGACCCCGTCTCTGGGCTCAATTTTGTTTTGCTTAAATGTACTGGTACTGTGTGAACCGACGTTTTTTCTTCTTTTTCTTCCTTTTCCTTCTCCCCCTTCAAATTTCCAGCTTTGATTTGGTAGTGTATGGGTGTGGTGTCCTCGGCCAGCGAGCTATTCATGAGTTCATTTTGACGGCGCCAAGATCCATCGAACCGGTGCGAATTGCGGGTATTACGAGGACAACTACGAATCACCAAAACATCCGAGATTTTATTGGCTCGCAGACCTACAATAATAGCTACATTTTGACACTGAAGTCGGAGGAAGGGGACTCAGTCGACAGTTATATACGCTCCTCCAAGGTATTATTCTGTGCACCTCCGTCTAAATTTACCGACTATCCTGCTGCAGTAAGGGCTTGCATCGAGAAATACCTGTCACCCGACGTGTCTTGTAGAAATTTTGTCTTTACGAGCTCAGGAGCAGTCTTTGGGGAGAAAAATGGGGAGTTGATAAGCGAGTCCTCGCAGGTTATCGGTGGAGGAGAGGGTGAAGTTCCCGATAGAATCTCGCGACTGTTGAGAGCTGAGGAGCACGTGCTGAACCTAAACAAAAACCACGAGAAATCTCCCCATGGGGTCGTTCTTCGCTTGGCGGGGCTGTACACTCGAGAGCGCGGCGCCCACTCCTACTGGTTGAGACCCTCCGTGACGACTGTAAATGGAAGAGGAGATGCGTTTGTAAATCTTCTCCACTATGACGACGCCGCAGCTGCCTGTGTCGCTGCGCTGAAAGGAGAAAGGCGAGGAACATTCATTGTTAGTGACTCGAATCCCATGACAAGAAAGGCGATATGCGAAGCTGCATTAAACGTTGGGGGACTTACGGGGAATATTCCTGAGTTTTTGGGGGAGAGAAACGGCGACGATGACGTCGGAAAAGTGTACGATACGACCAAGTTTGCCTCCAACTATCCAGATTGGGAGTTGAGGTACAAAAACTTCGAACTTGGCATCAAGCCATCTGTGAGAGCTTTACTGGAGAAGATGAAAAGGGAGGAACTAATTGAATGGTGCAAGGTAAATTCCGTTAATGTCGATAACGTTGGCATCAAGAAGCTACTAATAATGGAGCTTTTGTCGTCGCCCAATTTTGATTATGAAGAAACAAAAAAAAGGATGGCAGATCTAGAGCAGCAAGCCCGCGACGCGATAATGAGTTGTAACGACCCTATCACCGGGCCCTCGAGTTTTAAGTAATTTATTACACGTATTGAAAGTGTGTTGAGTAGTGAGAAATGCTTTTTTTCAATGTCGGTTCTGTCCTGCTACTTTTCTTTACACATAATAAGGCGTCTGTGTACTCTATATTCCGTCATAGTTTCAACGAGGAGGTTGAGAACGCATAAATATACCCATCGCTTTGTCAGCCCTCTCCATATTTCCCTGCCATGTGTTTCCTCTGGCATCGTTGATCATGTTCTGTAAAAGCAAATCGGATCCATTTACAGGTTGCAGTTTTTCTCCTTCTCTGTCGGGGTTCACCTGATCTTTTCTGTACTCCACCGCTCTAAGCAAACCGAATCCCATCAAGGTTGTGATTGAGCACGAGACTAAAGTTATGCCAAACACCTGACTCCGTTTGAGAAGAACTTTAGGACCCTTGTTTTTTGACACTTGCTCGAATACGTGCATAGCTTCCTCAGCCGTCATCTTGAGGAACCGAAACATAGAATTGTTTGCTTGATTTCGAGTGAATTCTAAGTTGAGTGGAAATGCTGAGCAAGCAGGAATTCGAGGAATTCATCTCCCTTGCACAACTTGCTGCACAAACACCCTTCAAAACCGCATTTCTGTGTTCCTATCCTTTCTTAACGCTCGCAATCACGCCATTTAATCCTCGATATCTCTTCTCACAAGAGCAATAATTGTGACATCATCTGATCTTTTCTGTCGACCTCCCTGTCCTTCCCCTGCAATGAGCAACACTGCCACCCCAAACATCTCCAGTCTTTCTCTCGCATCTGGAACCCAGTCCCGCTTGTGTTGGTACTGCGGTCGCGGTGAGGATGCCCTGCCCACCAAGCTGCAGAAATGCGGGCGGTGTGGACTGGCAGAGTATTGTAATCGGGAGTGTCAGAGGGGTGAT
>ERZ651776.5666-NODE-5666-length-10659-cov-140.401531_pt1 | contig 10659 bp, 9 predicted proteins | sample MGYA00514761_ERZ651776 | MGnify/ENA metagenome assembly ERZ651776 | reverse complement strand
CTTTCTATGGTGTGACCTGGGGTATAAATTGCCTGTAATTCCAACCCATCAATTTTAATTGTTTCTTCATCGGCAACCTGCATTGCAACAACATCAGCAGGAGTTTTGTCACCCATTACAGTAACACAATTTGTTTTATCTCTAAGTTCGGCAATCCCTGAGATATGGTCAGCATGGATATGGGTATCAATAACTTTTACTAACTTTAAATCTAGTTCTTTAAGAAGCTTAATATATTGTTCAACATTTTCTAACACAGGATCAATAATAAGTGCCTCTCTGCCTTTTGCAGAAGCTATTAGGTATGTAAATGTGCTTGAAGCTTTATCAAAGAGTTGTCGAAATAACATTTGTTTATAATATCATCATATTGGTGCTAGTTAAATTTATTTAACTTTACGAAATCTTAAATAAATTCTGTCTAAGTAATAAAATAAAGATAAAGCCCTTAGCACCATAAATAAGCATAAAGATATCCAGATACCAGTATTACCCATTAATTTTGTTAAATATAAAGACATTAATAGATAAGAAAATACAGAAAAAATCATGGCATTTCTAAGCTCTTTTGTTTGTGATGCACCAATAAATATTCCATCAAATTGATAACAAAATGATGAAATTAAAGGCATTAGTATTAGCCATACTGCATAAGAAGAACTTAGATTTCTAATAGTTTCAATATCAGACATTAGTGTAATGACGTGTTTGTTAATAAAAAAATAAATTATCGAAATAATTAATCCAGTAAGGGTGCTTAAAATAAAAGAGTTTTTAACAATTTTTTTAAACAAGCTTATATCTTTTTTACCTAAGGAATAACCAACCATACCTTCAGTTGAAAATGCATAAGCATCAAGAATGAAAGCAGACAAAAAGACCAAGTTAATAAGAATTGCATTTGCTGCAATGTAATCTTCACCTATTTGACTACCAAGGTAAGTAAACCAAAAAAATGAAAAAGTTAATAAAATGGTTCTAATAAATATATTTAGATTAATATTAAAAATGTTTTTAAGTTTATTTAGATCTATTAATTCATTAATATTGATATTGATTTTAGACATTTTATTTAGATACCAAAATGTATAAATTAAAAAAGTTGTAGATATCAAAAGTGCAGAGACTAAAGTCCCATAAGCAACCCCTTTAATATTTAAATCAAATTTTGAAACTAAAATAATACTTAAAATTATATTTAGAATCGAAAAAAGACCAACCGCTAAACTTGAAATTTTAGTCTTCTGTAATCCGACAAATAAACCAGTTATAATGTAAAGGGTTAACTCACCAGGTGCTGAATAAATCCTTATTTGAAAGTAATCCTGATAAAATTGTTTAGTAGTTTCTGATAAATTAAAAATACCCACACTTAGATTGAATATATAACTTTGTAATAAAATTAAGATCAATGAAATTAGTAAAACAAAGAATAAATTTCGAACAACAATATTAAATACTTCTGTATAATCTCCTTTACCATATGCCTGTGAAACCAGACCCACAGTTCCCATCCTTAAAAAACCAAAACTCCAAAAAATCATAGAAAATAAATTAGCAGCAACAGAAGTTGCTGATAAGTATGACAAGTTACCAAGATTACCCATTAAACCAGTATCAATAATACCAACTAATGGAATAGCCAAATTTGCAAAGAAAATTGGAATAGATAATTTTAAAATGTATTTAATGGATGGGTTTTGCATTTAAGCAATAAATTTCAGTATAGATTTTGCAGGATTTGTTTTTTTTATCCAATCTTGAGGAATACCTTTTAAACCTTTATAGGCCGCAAAATAAGCACCGACAAAATTAGCACGAGAACAATTACATCCACCAGCTTTAATTGTCTTAATAACTGCAGTTTTAAAATTTTTAGAGGTTATGATTGCATGTATTCCTCCATTAAAAGTACCTGGATAACTACATGCTTTACCAAATTTCTTTACAACAAAATTGTGGGGTTTTGATTTTACCTTTTTAACTTTTTTGATGTTTTCAATGACATTTTTAAAGTATTTATTTTTTATATTTTTTCTTAAAAAGCTATTAACTGGATCCTTGTCCCCCTTATCAGCTAAATCAATAATCTTAAGTTTTGCCAATGCAAATTGTTCGCTAATTTTACCATTAGCAACCGTTTTTATAACTTGTTTTGTTTTCTGCTCTGAATTATTTGAAAAATAAAAGGGTAGGCTTGCACAATACCCATCAGACTCGTTAACTTTAGTCCCACCTGTGATAGTTTTTTTTAATTTAATATTTTTGATAGTTTCTAAAATATTTTGATGGATCCATGGACCTTTCATGGCTGTTTTCCACTTAATTTTTTTGTATTTTTTTCTTAAAGATAAATTTTTCCAATATCTTGACCCTGGTCCAAAATTTTTGACAATATTCTTTTTAAAAAGTTTAATAACCTCTTTATGATTAGTGGTCTTAGTTAATGTTTTAAACATTACTTGACCTACATCATTGTAACCAGAAACTTCTCCTGTTTTTATAGAATAGAATGGAGATCTATTTTGTTTAAAGAATGCAATATTCTTTTTTCCTTTAATATATGATTTTAGTTTTTTTTCATCATAGACCCAATGCAAAGGTCGGGCTGCTGCATCTGCAACAGTTGCGCCAAGAAATATATGTAACTTTTTAAACATGAGTTACTAATACTTTATTTAAATATAAGTTAAAATGTTTTAAATTAGGTAATGTTAAGTATAAAAAATTGGGATAACAAAACTTGGATTTCATCAGCTAAATATATCCAATCATTCAATAATTTTTTGTTAAAACAAAAAAAACTAACTAAACACTCAAAAATTCTAGATATTGGTTGTGGCCGAGGTAAGATAATGGGCTCGTTATCCTCTAAACTCAAATTAATTAATAAGCCTGTTGGACTTGATATTGAAAATCACAAAGATTTTGACAAAAGAATCATTTTTAAAAAAACAAATGCAATCAAATATCTCAAAAATAATAAAAAAAAATTTGATTTAATACTGATCAAGCAAACTATTCATTTATTTAATTTAAAGGATATTAAGAAGATTTTAGCCCACTCATATTCTAGTTTGAACATTGGAGGAATTATTTTAATCTTAACCTTAGATACAAAAGATAATGAAATACCCACATTTTCTTTGATGAAACAAAAACTTACTCAATCATTTAAAAGAGACAATCTTATTTGGAAAAAACTACTTCAACTTAATATTAAAAAAACTATCATCAAATTTAATTTTAAAGTTAATATCAAAAAAAATATTTACTTAAAGATGATAAGACAACGTTATATATCAACTTTATTAAAGTTTAGTTCACTTCAAATTTTAAATGGCATTAATGAAATTAACCTAAAATATAAAAAAAATATTTTATTCAACGATAAGCTTAAATGTATAATATTTACAAAAGTATAAAGTATTTCTCGATACTTTTATTAATCCTACCAATTAAAGTATTTAGTTTTGAAAATGAGAAAATTAACTTTGGAAAATTTTCACTAAATAAATATGAAGTAACAATTAAGGAGTTTAATAATTATACAATTAAAAACCAAGTCATTACAGAAGCTGAAAAAAATGGTGGTGGGTACGAATGGGGTGCTGGTTGGGTTAAGCGCGATAATTGGAATTTTAAAACACCTTATGGAAAAAAACCTGATAGTGAATTAGAGCCTGCCGTTCATTTAAGTAAATTTGAAGTTGAGAATTATTGCAAATTTATAAATGGTCGATTACCTACGTTTGAAGAATGGTCTTATGCTGCTTACACTCAAATATTTGACTCTGATAAATTTATTAAAGATAAAACTTATAGATACCCTAGTGGAGATATAGCTAAAGAAATGAACTCCCAAGGTTTATTAAATTATGACAAGCATGTAGATGTCACAATATTGCCAGAAGGCGTAAATGGATTAGTTGCTATGGGTGGTAATGTTTGGGAGTGGGTAGATGATCAAGAAAAAAATAATTCTTTAACAGCTGGGGCCTCCTGGTGGTATGGAGGTTCGAAGACCAGTATTAGTGGAGTTCAATATAAACCCTCAAACTTTTATGCAATCTATGTTGGTTTTAGATGTGCATTTGATAATTAAAAATTATAAAATTCTCTTTAAAATATTCTCTTTTAATAAAAATTTATGAAACAGTACCGCTAGAATATGAAGACTTATTAAACCAATTAGAATGTAGTTTGCTAATATGTGAATTGAATAAAACTGTTCTGAGAGTTCAAAATTATAAGTTAGATTAACTTTTTTGAAAAAAATAACTAAGCTTTCACCATTAAATAATTTCTTAAAAATACCCGATATAGTTATTGTTAATAAAGCTAAATATAAAAAAAAGTGGTTTAACTTTGCTAAAACTTTTTGACCAGGAAAAGCATTGTCATTGAAATTTGGTGTAGGAGATAATAGTTTAAAAGTTAGCCTTATTAGAGTTGTGTAAAATAGGATTAATCCAAATAATATATGATAATTTTCTATATCAACCCTAGTTTGATCAAAGTCTAAATCTACCAAGTAAAAGCCTAGTGGTATTTGAATTAGTAATCCTGCGGCAGTTAGCCAATGGATTAATTTGGCAAGTAATCCATATTTTGATATGTTATTAAATATAGACATGTTTAAATTAAACATATTATGACATTAATTAAAAACACTTTATTTTTTATCTTTATATTATTTTATACTTTCAGTGCTTATTCTGAGCAAACAGTAGAAGAGATCATTAAAGAAAGACAATCTATTTTTAGTAAAAATTACAAAACGGCAAAAAGAATTAATAGTCTTGCATCTAATGGAAGTTTAGATGAAGCAAAAATATTAATGATTGAAATGAGTGATAATTATAAAAGATTATTAGATCTCTTCCCTGAAAATTCAAAAACTGGATTTGAAACAGAAGCACTACCTTCTATTTGGGAAAATAAAGATGAATTTAATTTATTAATGACAAAAGCTTCAAGTAATATGATTGAGTTAACATCAGCTATTGATGGAGCAGATGATGTTGAAGCAACTCTTGGAAAATATATGTGGAGTAGTTGTAAATCTTGTCACTCGAAATTTAGAGCAGAACATTAAATTTTTAATCAATCAAAAATTTATAAAATTGGCCTAAGGCTCTTGATAAGATCTCAATCCATTGTTTATTATGGGATTATAGGATTTAAATAAATTTGTTTGAGGTAACAATAAGCTTATTGTTCTATTCCATTTAGTTATTTCAGCCGGAGGTACAAAAATTATATCTCCTTTTTGGATCCTAAATTTTTTACCAGCAACCAAATTTATTGGATTTCTTATATCTAGTTGAAAAACATCAACTTCTAAGAATGAGCTATATTTCTCTCTTATAACGTAAACTTTTTTTGCATTTGCTGTGAGTTGATTTATTTGAGTTGTAGATATAATTTCCGTTAAAGAGTAATTCATATCGGGAAAATAAGTTCCAGGTGCTATTACTTCACCAAATACTTGAATTGAGTTAGAATTCTTATCAATAAAAATAACATCATTTTTTTTAAGATAAAAGTTCTCTTTTTCATCTTTATCTTTGAATGTATTAACTAAATTAATTTTATAAACTTCTCCATCTCTTCTTAAGAGCCCCTCAGTTCCATAAAGTTTATCTTCAGAGCTGGGATTAAAATTTGCTTGAATAGCCGCCTCTATTAATGTTATTGGTTTTTGATCTAAAGTTATTGTTATCTGATTTTGTACGGCACCTACAAGGTAAACTTTACTACTATTATATTCTTCAATATTAATTTGAAGATCTGGATTTTTATAGAAATTTTTAATAATGTTTATTAATATATTTTGAGCTTCATTTAAGGTTAAGCTATCTAAATTAATTCTACCTATAAATGGAAGATCAATCATTCCGTTTTGATCTATTTCATAAATACCATCTAGATCATCAGTATCAGTTAAATCTATTTTTATAACGTCAGATAGCCCTAAGATATACTCGTATCTAAAATTGTATATTTCTGAATAATTATTAATTTTATTACTAAGGTCTTTAACATTATTATTATTTAGTTTTTCTATTTCCTTATCGGATAATTTATTAATTTTTATTATATTAACTTTTACATCTTCAATAGAGTATTCATTAGTCTGTAATTTATTATTAGGATTTTGTTTTTGTGGAATTTTATTAATTCCAGGTAGTATTGTTGTGCAATTATTCAATAAAAGTAAAAACAAAAAACATAGGATAATTCCTTTTTTTAAAAAAAACATATTTAGACACTTATTATAATTAAAATTTTTCTTTAATATAAAGAAATTTACAGAGAATTAACATATCTATTCATCATAAAAAGAAATTTACAGAGAATTAACATATCTATTCATCATAAAAAGAAATAAAGATTAAACTAATGATTGACAGCAAATCTAATTCAGCATTTGTAGATTATATTGATTTAGATCCTATATTCTTATTATCGATATTAAAAAGATATATAATTTACTTAATTATCTTTGCATCATTAGTCTCATCACTTGTTTTGATTTATACATTAAATTTAGACAAAAAATATAAAAGCCAAGCTAAAATTGTAATTGAAAGAGATGAAAATAATATAGTCAATATTCAGGAATATTCAAACATGGTTAGCTCAAGCAACAGAATGAACAATCAAATAGCTCTATTTAAAAGTGATCAAGTTTTAGAATACATAATAAGCAATAAAAAAAATTATCAACAATTTATAAATTTCTTTTCAGAAAATAATCAAAATTTTGTACAAAAAATACTTAAAAAGAAAAAAAAATTTAATGTTAAATCTTTAAAGAGTACAATCTCAAGTAATCTTGGTATTAAAAATGTACAAAATAGTGATATTTTAATTTTATCTTTTCAGTCCACAAATCCAAGTGTTGCAAAGTTAGCTTTGGAGCAAATAATAGATTCTTATCAAAGGTATGAAATTGATAGCAATATTCAAGTCACCAGTTATGCAAATGAAAAAATATCAGATCGTCTAAATATTCTAGTTGGACAAATGGACATCGCTCAAAAAAAATTATCAATATATAAGAAAGATAATGAATTAGTGGATACTGGAAATGTAAAACAGCTAAAAATAAATGAAATAAATTCAATATCTGCAAGAATAATTAATGCCAAACAAGAATACCAAGATCAACAAAATGATCTTTTGTCTATTAAAGTAGCAGAAGGGGATATGGATGCTTTGCTCGCAATTAAAGATTTAAGATCAAGAGGTGACATTTCAAACATTAAGAATATTTTAAATGCTAATGAAAGTAATATTCAATCTCTATCATTAATATATACAGAAGAACATCCAAAAATTATACAGGCTCTAAATCAAAAAAAAAATTTAGAAAAACAATTAAAAAATATCCTAGATGAAAATATACAACAAAAAGCATTTGAATTAAGCAATCTTGATAATTTTCTTAAACTTTCTGAAAAAGAGATGCAAAAAGTTACAGATGAACTTCGAATTACTGAAGAAAAAGAATCTGGAATGTTAAAATTTACTAGAGAGTTAGAAAGTAGTCAGAAATTATACGAATCTTTTCTTCAAAGAGTTAAAGAGACAAACGAAGCTCAAAATCTACAAGTATCAAAATTAAAAATAATTGAACTTCCAAGCTTACCTGGAAGTCATTTCTATCCAAATCCTAAAAAGAATTTCATCATAGCCTTTTTTTTATCAATTATCTTCGGATATGCTTTATTCTTTTTTAAAGAAATTAATTTAACAGCTTTAAAAAATACAGAAGTAATAGATTCATTTAATATTTTACAATTAGGAATTTTACCTCGTGTAGGCAAAATTAAGAATGGTACTGATATTTTACAAATGTTTACTTCAGATAAAGAATCTCATTTCGCAGAGTCAATTAGGTCTGCTCGAACAGTATTAGAGTCTAAATTTAATAAACATAAAAGTTTTTTAATTACTTCTTCAAACCCATCTGAAGGAAAAACTACTTTTGCTTTTAATCTAGCCCTATCACTTGAAAAAGCAAATAAAGTATTATTTATTGAAGGAGACTTAAGACGCCCAACAGTACTAACAAGATTTGTTGGTTTTGAAGGTAAAAAATTTGGATTAAGTGAAATCATTTCTGGAACAGCTGAATTTCAAGAAGTAATTCATGAAATACCTGGAACAAAATTAAATATAATTACAGCTGGCGAGGTCAAAGTTGATTTGTCTGATGTAGTTACTAAAGATCAATTAAAAAAGTTTTTTGATACACTAAAAATTGAATATGATTTTATAATAATTGATTCACCACCAGTTCAACCTGTTTCTGATACATTATTACTTGTACAGGCTGTTGATTATAATTTTTTCATAATAAGATCTGAACAAACAAAAACTGGCTCTTTAATGTCTTCAGTTAAAAAAATTAAAAATGTAGGTGCTAAAATTGATGGAATTATTCTAAATGATGTTGACACTACAAGTGGTGGTTACGGATATGGTTACGGTTATGGTGGTTATGGTGGTTATAGTTATAATAAAAAAACTTAGTGATTTGAAAAAAAGTCTAAAAATTATTTAATAAACATTTTTTACAATCAAAATGATTCTATTGTTGGGATATTTAGTGTAGACAAATAGATTAATTATATTAAAACTTGAGGTTGAATCATGATTGGTATATATTCAATAGAAGAAATAATTCAGGCCTCTGAAAATATACTTAGTGTATCCTCAAAAAAAATAAATTCTAAAGAAAACCATGATAGCATTAATAAAGAAAAAATAAGTACTGAGAATCTATTGGTTTTGAAAAAAGATTTAGAAATAACACCTGAGGCTCCTAAAGACATAGAGAGTATAATTGTAGAAGCTGAAAAAGCACAATCAAAAAATAATTTAAATAAATTATCACAGAGAAACGACAAGAAACATACACCAACTAAAAACATAATTAAAACAGAAGATGTGGTGAATCAACTTTATAATTTGTTCAATAAAAAAATTAAAAAAAATACGCTTAAATTAATAGTGGAGTTAAGATACGAAATCTCATCCTTAGATGAAAAAATAATTACTTTAAAGGAAAGAGAAAAAAAAATTAAGCTAAATAATAAACTACTAAATGAAGAAATTTCAAATTTAACCGATCATGTAAAAAATTTAAAAGATACGATAAAGAAAAAAGACCTAGAAATTAAATCGATTAATCAAAAATTAATTGATAATCAAAATAAAATTATTCATTTAGAAACTAATAATAGTGAATTAAATTCAAAAATAGATATTTATCAAAATCAAATTATTCAATTAAAAAATGAAAATAATGAATTAAAAGATAACAATAATGAATTAAAAGATAACAATAGTGAAATAAATTCAAAAATAGATATTTATCAAAATCAAATTATTCAATTAAAAAATGAAAATAAAGAATTAAATGATGAATTAGCCAAGAGTTTAGACAATCAAGAGATGATTGATAAAAATAATCAAGACTTAAATTTAAAACTTGACGAATTAGAATCATTAAAAGTATTCAAGCATGAAGCTCAAATATTAAATCAAAAAAATTCAGATTTACAAATTACACTTGATAACCTCAAGGTTGTTGATGTTAAAAATAAAAATAATTTAGATATTATTAAAGTGTCAGAGGAAAAAGTAAATTTTTATCAAGAAGAAAACCTAAGACTTGGAAGCGAATTAGTGGAAACTAAAAAGAAATTTGAAATTTTAAAAAGTGAAATAGAAAAATATGAAAACCAGAGAAGCAATTTAATTTCTAAAATTAACTCTGTAAATGATGAAATTAATAATTCAAATGTATTAACAAATGTTTTTGAAAATGGAATTAAACCTAAAATAAATATTGTAGATCATAAGAATATTTCTAAAAAAGATGAAATCACTTTAAATGAGAAAGTTAAAGCTATTTTTTCAAACAAGTTATAATTAAGATAATTAATCTTTTATTTAAATAATTTTTTAAAGCTGTTAATAATCTTTTATGGGTAGCACTCTTCCAAAAAGTTCAAAAGTTGTTGTTATCGGTGGAGGTGTTGCGGGCTGCTCTGTTGCCTACCATCTTGCAAAATATGGTTGGAAAGATACGATATTATTGGAAAGGGATCAGCTTACATCAGGAACTACTTGGCATGCAGCAGGACTTGTGGGTCAATTAGGAGCATCAGCCACCATTACACGGCTTAGAAAATACTCTTTAAATCTTTATAAAGAATTAGAAAAGACAACTGGATTATCCACCGGATTAAAACAAAATGGAGCAATCACAGTTGCAAGTACACCTGAACGATTACAAGAATTGTTAAGACAAGCAACAGCTGCACAATTATTTGATGTCAATGTTGAAAGTGTTAGTAGACAAAGAATAAAAGAACTCTATCCCGTTATAAATGATACTGATATTTTAGGTGGGGTGTATATGCCAGAAGATGGTCAGGCAGATCCGATAGGGGTTACTAATGTATTAGCTAAAGCTGCAAAAATGGAAGGAGCTCAGATATTTGAGAAAACTCCTGTTGAAAAAATATTAATTAAAGACAAAAAAATTGTTGGTGTTCAAACGAAATTTGGCAAAATTGATTGTGAATACGTTGTAATTGCAACTGGGATGTGGTCGAGACAAATTGGAGAGGATATTGG
>ERZ651776.5664-NODE-5664-length-10662-cov-4.087955_pt1 | contig 10662 bp, 5 predicted proteins | sample MGYA00514761_ERZ651776 | MGnify/ENA metagenome assembly ERZ651776 | reverse complement strand
CAGGGGTTGGCTGCTTAACGGGCAGCCAGACGCATTCCCACTCCCAGTTTTCTTTTTCCCGCAAGGATTTATGACTGGTACTCTGCAGACCTACGCGCGAAAGTACCAAGTTGCGATCGATACTCTTACGTTCAAGTTTGATATCTTGCATAAGAGCGAGGATGAGATCGAGGAGGGCCCTGACGACGGCGTTTATGTCTATGGATTGTATTTGGAGGGAGCTAAATTCGACCATGACAAGTGGATGCTAGCACCTTCCGACAAGGGAGTCATGTACCAGCTGTTGCCCATGATCCACTTTCAGCCGGCTGTTAATCACAAGTGCAGCCCCGAAGACTATGCTTGCCCGGTGTACAAGACGAGCGTTCGACAGGGAGTCTTGAGCACTACTGGAATGAGTACAAATTTTGTGGTGCCAGTTGAGTTTCAGACGGATGTTGACCCCAATACTTGGGTGTTGTATGGTGTCGCCGCTCTGTGTAATCTAACAGATTAACTGACTTGTGAGTGGAGTGGAGTGGAGTGGAGTGGAGTGGAGTGGAGTGGACACTGTTTTAATTTTGTGATTTTAACAGAACAGCTATTTGCAAATAAAATGCCAATTGTGGCACTAGCTATTTTTAACACTAGGGCTACAGGTTGTATACCATCGCATCATCAGTCTGTCACAATTGTTTTATTTATAGTAGTCTTTGTATATACTGTATTCCGGAACCCAATTGGCCTCCTCTATTGGATCCCACCACCTCTTTGCAGCTATCTCTTTCGCCTGCTTCTTCGCATCGAATGGGTTAGTTTTAGAAAATAAGCTGGGAAGCACATTTTTTTTACCCGGAGACAGCATACCGAAGCTATCGATAGTGTTGAAGAAAGCACCTCGTTTCGCACTTAGTGGGCTACTGGGCCTATCAAAAATGTCAGAAGGGAATATTCTCGGGGCCTCTGTGAGGCTGGCTCCCTTGACTATTTTCTCAGCCTCTTGTGTCACAACACTATCGCTGATCATTCTGTTCCGGTCCAAGTTTAAGACGACTTCTCCCAGGTTCGAAGTATCCATAAGCGCGTCTGCGCCATCATCTGCAATGTCGTTCGAAGAAAGGTCTATTTCCACGATTTTTAAGTTGTCATTCCGCCTTTTTTTTTGTGCGCTTTTCCGGTCAGTCACACTGTCGTCGGTCTTCTTTCCCTCCCCATCGACTTCTACGCAATTTTTGACATCACCCTCTTGACTACAACTACCCTCACCAGCGCTTTCTTCTTCCTCTTCGCTTAGACCGTCGCTCTCTACGTCTTTAATTAGGACGTTCGCGATAATCCCTGCCCCCCGGCTAGTAAGTCTGCATTCACTCAAGTCCAAAAATTGAATATCGACCTTGCTCCCTTCCCCTCCAGATTTCTCGTTTACGTTTAGCAGTGCTTCGATCGCGGAGTCATTCAAATTCTCGTTGCCACTCAGATTGATGAAGTCAAAATTTCTCGTTGCGCTCCTTGTCACTCCACTGTCGTCTACAACGGGTGGTTTTTGGAACAGCCCCGCGAATAATTTCTCGACAATATTATCCGCACAGTATTCGCCAAGCTTAGTGAACGTGCTCAATCCACACTTGGAGAATCGAAGCTTTCTTAAATTATACTGAGAGTGCACGAAACTCTCCATGATATTCCCCATAACCGCAGTGTCGCCAACGGTGTTTTCTGACAGGGCGAAGCTCTTCAGATCGAAGGCGCTGTTGTCGCAGAAGCTCTTTAAAAGGCAAGCGCTACCGCTTTGCGAAATTCCATTGTTCTCCAGCACAACCTCTTGCAACTTTCTGTATCTCAATTTATCAACGGAGCAAAGACGAGTCTTCGCTTTGCTAACCTCATTTGCGAATGCAATGGCTCCTTGGTTCTTCAGTATGACGCTACTGATTGTCACACTGGTAATTTTACAGTTTGGATCGCATACGATTTGGCTGAGGCACCGGATATCGATCACAACATCACTAGAGCCGACAATCACCACCTTTCTCAGGACGCATTCGGCTTTGTTGTTGAGATCGTCATCGTCGGCTTGTTCATCCTCCTCCTCTACTTCAACCCTCTCGGTAAACATGTAGTCTTCGCCATTCTCTTCTCTCTTCGCCTCTTTTTTCACTCCCTTACCGTAATCGTAGGGCGGGAAACAGATGCGCAATACGTTTGTCAAGTTATCGACATCGCTTTGCCTGCATTTGTTAAGGATGACTACAGTGGCGCTCCGGCATAACTCGATCAGGTCGTGTTCAGTCATGTCTCCTCCCCAATACATTATGCCCGTGCGCTCGATGCTTTTTTTATTCGCGAAATAGGACGCCGACAAAGCGTCTTTGCAGTGCACGTCAATTCGGGCCTTCAGACTGTGTTGCCTTATGGTGTGTTCCATGGCACCACGCTTGCCGTTGCTTAAGTAGTCGACAGGGGCCATCATTACAGCCTGCTTGAGGGGGGGCAATATCGCCGTTCCTCTCGCTGTCACAGCCAGCGTCTTCGGTCGTCTCGGGGTCGTCTCCGCTGGCGAGGTTGGACTTTGTGACTGACTAGCTCCCTCTTCCGTTTCACCTTGACTTTGAGCCGGTGCGTGCGCCCTTCTGAACTCTTCCTGAAAGGCCTCGACCTTATTCAGGCTCTTTCGAACTAAGAGCTCACTGAATACCTTCAAACAAGTATCCAATATTCTCCCTCTCTTCTGCTTTAACTTCAGTTCCAACCGCACGTTGATGAGCCGCTCATGTTCCCTTCTCCTCCATAACTCCCTCCTCGCCAAGGAGCACCGAATACCTCGGTTCAAACAGTCGTAGCTCTTGCGCCAAATGATTTGCATGCGTTCCCACTCCCGTTTGCAAATGGTAAGGTTCCGCCTTTCTCTCTCCTTGGTGCATTTCAAAATGATCTCCCCGTATCTCTGGGCATTTCTCCTTATTGCCCTTAACTTCTCTTCCCACAGATACCTCTTGGCGACCTTATTAATCCTCCGAGCACCGCACCACCTAGAACTCACTACAGTGACGCTGAGACCCACCAGGGAAGCACCAACCACGTTGCTCACCAGTTCGACACGTCGCTTTCTGATTCTCTTCAAAATTGCGCTCAGAACCCTCTGAAGCTGGTTCGCTTTGGCCGTCATGAGCACAAAGTGTTGCATTCGCCTCATTCCGACGCTCAACATTCCAGCCCTATAACCCGCCAGCAAGAGTAGCATTCCCTTCTTTCTCTTCTCCCGCCTCTCGACAAAGCGCTTTGCTATCGTTTTGGCAACGAAAGCAAACCAGCACTTTTTGATCCTCTTTTGCATTTTGCATAGCTTCCGATTTACGATAAGTTTTGCTATGAAGTTCCTCTTCCATCTTAATCCACTCCTTCCCAGAGCCATGGCAATGATTAATTCCACCTTTCGCTTCTTTTCCTTGAGAATCTCGACATTTTTCTTGCTCTGCTTGATACGGAAAAGGCCCTGAAACTTCGTCGCGGACTTGTTCATTTCCACAAACTCGTGCCAGCAATTGAGACACAGCTTTGCCGTTCGCTCCACGCTTTTTCCAAGCGCCATCGCGATTAGCTCTTCTTTCCTCGCTTGTTCTTTTCGCTCTCTCTCAACGGCCGCTTTGGCCAGAACGACCTTGGCTCGGTTAATGATCTTATTGGCAGCATGGTACTTTTCGTTTCGGATCATGACGATGAACGCTTTCCAGCCGTCCATCGCAAAGTGCCCTGCCCCTCCGAGACAGCGACGGCACAGCGCCTTGATCTTCTTCTCGCGCTCTTTCCTGCGCTTAAGTTCTTCTTTCCCGTTTTTCCCCCGTATAATGGCCTGAAGCTTCATTGCCGCCTTGTCTTCCAAAAGCCTGTAAAGGGCGTCAATGAAGATCTTCTGGATTCTCAAGCTATTTTTCCCCATGACCAACAACGCCATTTCTTTTGCTTTGCTCTCTTGCCTCTTCTTGAGCGCAAGCAGCATCTTTCCTAAGAACATTCTCACAATTTTTTGAATTTTAGTCGCGTTCCTCGTATGAAGAATGGTTTTCACTGTATTCTTCCAGTTTTCGTAGCTATCTCTCAACATGTTACCCTTGCTCTTTCCTGTGAGCATCAATATAATCCGCTCGTTTCGCTCGCGAGTGAGGTTTGCCGCCTTGGCAATCTTGCGTCCAGTCCTCCCTCTCACAAATCGTTGCATGTTCACGGCCGTCTTCACTTTCTTGTTGTCCAGGACAAATCTCTGCCAGGCAATGACACAATGCTTTACCATCAATTCTGTGCTCTTTCCGAGAGCCTTGGCGATCAATTTCTCCTGCCGAACTTTTTTCTTGGCCAACACCATCCTTCCAAAATCCTGGATGCGATTGCTACACTTGTACTCTTTCTTAGTCTTCACATAATCCTTCCACTTTGTCATAGTACTCAGTTTACGATTCCCCAGAATCTTGAGCAGGTTGTCTCGGATAGCACCGTCCACGTACTTGGCATGCATCTTGCGTCGCTTGAGCTCATTACGGGCATTTATGATTTTGCACCTGCACTGCAAAATCACTGCTGCTTCATGTTTCACCGTCCGCATATTCCGCCAGTGTTCTTCCAGCTTGAAAAATGTTCTTTTGATCCATCCCTCGTCCTTAAACTTCCAAAACTCGACCAATTTCTTCAGGTTCTCCTGGTCTTTTTCTTTCTGTAATAATGCTTCTTGCTTGAGATTCTTAATTCTTCTCCTGGCCAAAACGTAACGGGCAAATCGGTTCAAAAATATGCTAGCCCTTTCTTCTCGATCAAATCTCTGCTGAAAGGCCGGGGATAGACAGTAGAGGAGACCACGGATATCGGGGTCCCAGAATCCGTGACTATTGACAAAATTAACGCACGTAAAGACGGCATCAGATTCTTGATTGGTTCGGAACTGAATGTACGCTAAGCTCTTGATGGTCGATGCTCGTCCGTCTCCCCGGAGAATTGCCTGCGTGTAACAATACTCGGCGATTCTCTCTCCGTCGTGGCACAAAATCTCGCGCGCCATTTCTCCGGCGTGAGCCCACGTGACCTCGTCATTGAAGAATTTTACAGCATCATCGTGAATCGTGCCCGGTGCCCACCCGTCCACACGATAAGCCAGAGTAAAGGCATCAAGAATCGAGACCATAGCCTCCGCGCGATTGCCCATCTTGATGTATAGTTGGGCATAGGTGAGGAGACAGATTACTTTCATCTTCCGTATGTCGTCTTCCTCCAAATGGCTTATCGTAGTTGCAAGAAAAGCAGGAGGGGCAACGTTGGTTAAACGCTCCTTCTCTCGGCGTACGATGAATTGTTTTTTCGACCTCTCGTTGGCGGAGTGCGCTTCAAGCTCCCGTTCTCGAGCTGTGTTGTGCGCTATGATGGAGCTGAAGGCGTCCTCGACATTCTCTACAATCCATTTTAGGATCTTACAGGCGTTGGTAATATTGTCATGCCCCCCCGATTTCAACAGCGTCTCAAAAGAAAGAATCGACATCGACAAAATGGTGGGGCTCGTAGCATGTTGCTGGAAGTCGGGGGTAAAGAGGGTCAGCACGATATTGGCGCATTGACCGTCTAAGTTGAGCCTGCTGTACACTTTGGCAATGTTCAGTAGGATAGTCGGGGCGTTTTCTTTATCGATGGGGTTGGGTACCAACACCGAAGACACAGAGTTGTCGTCATTTTTGTCAGTGCCAATTCCATCTTTGCTCGAACCTTTTACTTCTACTGGTGGTAAGCGCATATTATACGCGGTTTCATAGGCCTCGAGTGCTACCAAAAGGAACCGCTCGCGCACGCTGCGTTTGCTGTAATTCGTGACTTTCCGAGTTCCGCCGGCAATTCTGTAGCGTTCTCGCTCTGCTTCTTTGGTTTTGTGTAAGGAAAGTAAGTATTCGACGTCAAGGAGCTTATTAAACAGCTCGACATGCCTGCCAGCTAGCGACAAGAAAATATCTTTGCTACGCGCCCCATTCTTACGGGCGGAACGGTATGATTTGCAGCAGAAAAGCAAATTATCATTGATACCATACTGGACAGCAGAGTCCAGCAGTTGCTTTCGGGTCTTCTGAGACTCCAAAAGAAGTGCGCTCGACCTCTTGCGCGTATCGCTGGGCGCGTAGAATCCCTCGTGAACGTTCTTAGCGACGATCACTTGCCGCTCGGAAATCTTGAGAGATTGCTTTACACGCCGCTGCTCGCTGAGGCGTTTCTTGTAGGCTTCCCGACGACCGCGCTCGAAGGCAAATCGCTTGCTCGCATATGTTGTTGCCGCCCTCTCCGAATCAACCATTGATTGCGGTTTCACCCAAGAGGATTCGCCGGTGTAGTTATTATAGTAGTAGTCGGAATTGGAAGCCTCATCATGTTCCACTGTCCACTCCGGGTTCTTGGGAGTGGGAATTTCGATGGAGGACGACTTAAGCAGGCTTTCTACCGTCTGAACCTGGACGATTGCGTCGCGTCGGAGTAAGAGTTTGGGGTCAGTAATCTGTGGAATATGTGGATACATATTATTTGTGTGTGCGTTGCGGCAATGTTTAAATCGTCACCGCTGGCTGTCTTCACAGTCTCTGGCCAAAAGTGCATTTTCTCTCTCACCTGCTGCGGAGGTCGTGGGTCATCATCATCATCATCATCTTCCTCGTCACTTGTACCCCCAAACTCCTCCACCTTCGCGTAATCGCCAACCTCCCAACCGCCGTCGCACCTCGGGTCGAAGAAAGTGATTTCGTCGTCTAAATCGTTGTAAAAGTAGTCCAACTTCACCTGCTCGTGGGGGAGAGAAGACGCCGGCTCAGAGAACTGGAACCATTTCTTCTTCAGGGCGCTTTCGCTTGTCGAAGAGGAATTGCCGACTGTGCGCCGGCGGCGACCGCCTTTGCGGGGAGGAGGAACTCCGGACATTTACTGAGAAGAAGTTGGAGAGGTCAGATGACGGAAGCTCGTGACCCTAGAGTGGAGCTTTTGTGTTAATTAATAATCATAAAAGAGTGCCATTAGAGAATCCAAGACCCCGAGAGTGTACCAGAGCAAGTAATTCACGGGAGAAAAACTTAAATTGGCAGTGGCAGGGTAAGTTGGCAACAACACGTGAGCCGTTGTAGAACCTTTCCCTATCAACAGCAAACCATGCTTCCTAATAGTTAAATACCCCCTCTGGCCTCTCCTCTTCTCTCCACCCTTTGGCATGCCTCGCGACAATTTCCGCAACGAGGCCCATGCCCCCACATCCGAGCACCGGCGGAACGTCATCAACATCCTCGAGAAGAAGACAGATGAAAAGGCCCAACTTGAGAAGAAGGAAAAAAAAGAGGGCTTTCTCCTCGGGTCGGGGAAGGGGAAGAAAGTCGAAAAGAACAACCTCAAAAGGAAGCCCAAGGGGGCCGGGATCAAGAAGGTGAAGACCAAGGCCACCGTGGCCCCCTCACAGCAGCGGAGGGAGCCCACGGAGGAGGAGAAGAGGGAAGATACCGACAGGAAAAAGGCCCTCCAGGAGCACATGGGCAAGCTCGAGTTCTCCTCCGCCGCCCCGAAGAAGAAGAAGAAGAACGTGTGCACCCGGCTCCTCAACTTCCTCCTTTCCCCCCTGTGGGTGCCGCTGATAATCCTCCGGTCCCTGCTGAAAAACGCCTACCGGATCGTCAGCAAGTCGATGGGGTTCGCGTACGCTTGGGTGATGTGGGAGTTCTTCGGTCGGGTGACGCACTCCGTCAACAGGGAACAGTACCTCCTCGAGAGGTACATGGACAACCGGGGGGAGCTGATCGCCGCCTTCCGGTTCCTGAGGCTGAGCGACGAGGACAAGCTCCGGTGGGTGGAGCTCTGGAGCAATATCGACGACAACGAGGACAACAGCATGGACGAGGGGGAGTTCGTCGAGTTCTTCGGCTTGACGGAACACCGGGAGAGGATGTGGATAAAGAGATTCTTCGGAATTTTTAACAGGAACTTCAACGGCTTTGTCAACATCCGAGACTTTCTCGTGACTGCATGGCAGTACTGTTCCTTCGACAAGGACAGGGTAGCCGAGCTCGCCTTCCGCCTGATATCCCGTCGGGGGGATGTCTACGACCCCGAAATAACAATTGTGGACCTCGAGGACATGGTCCTCTTCGTCCAGGACCGCTACGACCCCCTTCAGAAAAAGAACTCCTCCCAGGTCCGCAAGATCGCCGTGAGCATATTCGCCTTCCTCGACGTTGACCAGTCCGGGGGGGTCCAGTTCGACGAATTCCAGGTCTTCTGCAAGCAGAACCCGATCTTCCTGTACTACGCCTACTGGCTCGTGGGGTGCATGAGGGAGAAGATATTCGGGGACCAGTATTGGAGGGACGCCACCAACGACCGGCCCGAATTGTACTGCAGGGACGTGATGCAGGAGAACATGCTGAAGGACAACTTTCTCGAGCAGAGCTTCAGCATCGGAATCCACGGGCGCGAGGTGCAGAAGAAGAAGGGGAACAAGTTCCGGGCGGACTTCCCCGAGGCGTGGTACGCGGAGAAGGAGAAGGCCTTCAACTTGAAGCAGAAGTACAAGGACAGGCAGGATCTCGCCAGCGAAATGGCCAAGCAGACGTACTCGAGGATGATAAAGGTCTTCACCCGCCTCGTCCCCGACAGCATCGGGGTGCGGCCGGCCTTCAACATCTGGAAGGACGTAACGGAGTACACCCGGAGCCTCGAGGAGGACGGGGGGGAGTCCTACGCGCTGAACCACATGAGCCTCCTGGACGTCAAGGACGCCGTCAGGGCGCAGTCGTGCGGCCTCGGAACCTCGAAGCTCCTGCACCTGCAGGACAAAAAGGCGTCTTTACCGGAGGAGGAGCTCACCATACACGAAAAGGTGCTCATGGAATCCCGCGCGTCCCTCCCCACCGAGAAGGACGTCTTCACCGACGTGTCTGCGGCTTACGAACTTTCCGTGGCTGCCGACAACAAGGCCAGGAAGATCGACAGGATCCTGCAGGTCACGGAGCGGCTGTACGGCGAGGGGGATGTCGGAGAGAGGCGCATATACCTCCACGACGACGACGATGACTATGACGATGTCGGTACCTCAGGATCCTCCACCCCTCACGCGGCCGGTTCCGGTTCGTCGGACGAAGACGACAACCACCACCACCACCACCGCTTCAGCATCATCGACCAAATCGCGGATCGGTCCACGAATTTCAAATCCGTGGGGAGGGAGGGGCTGTATAAAGTCGTCGGAGGGGATGATCTGGTGTGAGAAAACACGCCCACCCCAGACCAGTGAGAGTAGTTATTACTTTACGTTTACAAGGTAGAATATATTTTTACGAGAAACATTTTACATTTTCCATTAAGTAAATGCGTACATTATTTCTCGGTGTGGCTACCCCTCACTCCTTCCCCATCCATCTCTCCTAACCTCCTCTCCTCCATCTCCCTCCACCACCTCACCCCCTCCCCCACCTTCCCCACCGCCTGCATAAGGCTCGCTGCCTCCACCCTCCCCATCCCCCTCCTCTTTTCCTTTCCCTTTCCCTTTCCCTTTTCCTTTTCTCCCTCCATCAACACCCCAACGGCCGTCCCCAGCCCCCACGCCAGCACCTTCCCGTGCATCCTGCACCTCCCGCACTGCACGCAGTCCATCGCCTCGGTCAGGGCGCGGGTGCGGAGGCGGACGGAGGGGAGGAGGGGGTTGGGGGAGTCGAGGGAGGCGCCGTCGTCGTCGTCGGCGTCGTCGTCGTCCCGCGCGAGGAGGAAGCTCTTTATGGAGGAGGAGGGGGAGTTGAGGACGTAGGGGGAGGAGAGCACGGATTCCAACAGCACGGATTCCAACATTTCCATCTCGGTCGTTCCGTCTCCGTCTCCATCTCCATTCTCAGCACTCTCCACTCGTGCGACCTCCCTAACCACCTCCCTCACGTTCTCCCCCCCCCCCCCCCCCCCCCCCCCCCCCCCCCCCCCCCCCCCCCCCCCCCCACCCCCCCCACCCCCTCCCTAACCGCCCCGACCAGCACCTCCATAAGGAACTCCATATCCTCCCCCGCCGTCGGGTTCGACCCGCGGGGGGAGAGGCGCCGCTCGTACTCCGAGGACTCCGTCATTCCGGAGAGGGGGAGGAGGTCGGAGTAGGGGGAGGAGGAGGAGGACGAGTAGTAGTCGTCGTCGTCGTCGTACGAGTCGAGGCCGAAGTGACCGGAGTCGGGCTGGGGACAGTTCTCGGACTCGGAGGAGGAGTCCAAGGATCCAAAGTGACCCGAGTCAGGTTGGGGGCAGTAATCCTCTTCTGAGGACGACGTCGACGACGTTGACGACGATGATGATGACGACTTCAGTGTCGACGACGATGATGATGACGACTTCAGTCTCTCCTCCTCCCTCTCCCTCTCCCTCTCCCTCTCCCTCTCCTCCTCCTCCCTCCTCCTCCACTTCCTCTCCTCCTCCCCGATCCCCCTCACCACGCTCGCGCTCACCGCCGCGTGGAACCCCCTGATGAGCCGGTCGAAGTCGGCCTTCCACAGCTCCCCGGGGCCCAACTCGGACGGATCCAAGTTGAACGATATGCTCCCGTGGATGAAATTCCAAACGTCCCGACCGTCGTACCCCGTGTAAAGCCCTGTATACAGCCCCTCCTCCCCCCCCCCCCCTCCCTCTCCCCCTCCACCCACCACGTCGTAATAATCA
>ERZ651776.5658-NODE-5658-length-10666-cov-4.888280_pt1 | contig 10666 bp, 10 predicted proteins | sample MGYA00514761_ERZ651776 | MGnify/ENA metagenome assembly ERZ651776 | reverse complement strand
GTTGTCCTTACAGATAGAAATGTCAAATCCGACCGCCGGAGCAACAATATGTAGCTATGCGCTAAAGGAATTTGGAAAAATAGACATCTTAATAAACAATGCCGGAATAGGTTCTCCTAAGCGGTTCATCGTCGACTCAGAAGAAACTGATTGGTATAGAACTATAAATACTAACCTAAACGGCATCTTTCGTACTATAAAAGCTATTGTCCCTCATATGCGCTCTCGAAAAACAGGCAACATAGTAAATATCAGTTCCAACGTCACACGGCGTCTAGCACCAAATTTTGGTCCTTATGCGGTTTCTAAGGCGGGGCTAGAGGCGCTAACCCAAGTCCTTGCTAAAGAGGAAGCTGGGAATGGGATCAGGGTAAATGCTATCGCCCCAGGATTTATAGACACTGACTTACTTCAAACGGCCTTTGAGGAAGTAGGCGCCGAAAAAGCAGCGGCACTGTTACACAGTATCCCACTAAAAAGACTAGGAATGCCAAGCGAAATTGCTGACATGGTTGCCGTTCTGGCCTCAAATGTTTCAAGCTATGTGACGGGTCAAATCATCTATGTCAACGGCGGCGGGCCAGAGGGTTAAATTGAAATGGACTATTTTTGGGAAAGGATTGCTTAAATGGTATTAAAGCATCAAACAGCTATTGTAACCGGTGGCTCAAGAGGAATCGGGAAAGCCATCGCGCTGCATCTCTCTGCTCAAGGCTTCAACATTGTTCTTTCATTCAAGAAAGATGAAAAAGCAGCCGCCCAAGTGGTGTCGGACATACAAAAAAGCGGTGGTGCGGCTGAAATGATTCGGGCAGATCTTAGCTTGGCTGATAGCGCTAATGACATTACGAGAACAACGATAGAGCGTTTCGGCCGCATCGATGTGCTGATAAACAATGCTGGAGTTTCTTCGAACAAAAGTCTAATAGCCGATACCCCCGACCTAGAATGGAACGAAATCATTGACGTGAATTTGCATGGTGTCTTTAGAATGATGAAGGCTGTAGTCCCTCGCATGCGACAGCAGAAAAAAGGGAACATCGTCAATCTTTCTTCAAATATCACTAAACGGCTGGCCCCAACCTTTGGACCTTACGCAATATCTAAAGCCGCTCTTGAAACCCCAACACCCCTAGCAGCTACGTTTATTCGTCCTAGTTCTAAACCTGCTAAAATTTGTTTTAATCCCTGCCCTTCTACTTCACCAATCAAATTTGAGGCTGGAACTTTTACATTATCTAATTGCACTTCACCAGTATCTATTCCTCTATAACCAAGTTTCTTTAATTTTCTAGATACAAAACCATGCTTTTTTTCAACAAGAATTAAACTCATGCCCTTATGAGCCGGTTTAATATTGGCGTCTGTTTTAACTAAAACAGCTAAAATTGAACCTTCTACAGAATTAGTAATCCAGGTTTTATTTCCATTGATTATGTAATCATCGCTTTCTTTTTGTGCTTTGGTTTTTATTGACTGTAGATCTGTTCCACAATCTGGTTCTGTAAGGGCGATTCCACCTCTCATCTCACCAGATGCAAATTTTGGAAGATAATATTGTTTCATTTCTTCTGTTCCAAATCTCTCAACTGCTGCGCACATTATTAGATGAGAATTAAAAATACCAGACACTGACATCCATACTGCTGATACATTTTCAACGATTTTTGAATAAGTAACTGCCGTCAGACCTAACCCTCCATATTCTGGAGATATAGTCGCACCAAAAAGTCCTAATTCAGCCATTTTATCTGCAATTAATTGTGGATATTTATCTTCAGATTCAAATTCTTTAACAAAGGGCTTTACATCTTTTTCTAAAAACTTATTTACAGTATCTATAATAAGAATTTCTTCTTCTGAAGTAGCGCTTTTAGGATCAATATCCACTAATCTTTGTTCATTCATAACCTACTCCTTAAAACTTTACACATCAATTTGACTAAATTCAAAAATCGAATTTACATTATTTGCTTGATCAATTTTAAGCATCATGTCTGTTAATTGATCAACTCTCTTATTTGATAAATATGGCTCAGTTAAACCTTTGAATTTTGAAATAAATTCATCGTCCTTCATGAAATTTTCTGGTTCTCCTTTAGGGATTTTCACAAATTTTTCGTGCTTAATGCCATTCACCACTAATTTGACTTTAGCACTCATATACTCTGGACAACATTTTTCAGCATCTTCATCTGGGCTAACTTTTATTTTATTACAAAAGGAAAGAGTATCATTGTTATTTAAATGTTTATTATAGTCATCCCAGTTTAACCCTCCACTCTTAACTGTAACCGCAGCACAAAAAGGCATAGAAAATTGTCCATCCACTATACTTTTAGGATGTTGTTTATCCTTTAATGGATATCCGATTATATTCAATGCTGTTTCTGATAATCCAATATCAATATTTTCAACATCTTCAGATGAAAAGCCTAATTCATTTTTTAGCTCTATAATGCCATCAATTGCTGCGTGACTATACCTACAAGAAGGATAAGGTTTTACGCCTAAATTTAGAGTTTCAAATTTTTTGCCAAGGCCATCTAGAGCTTTTTTGAAATCACCACCTGAGGCATATGAATGAAAGTAACCCCATTGTCCTTCAAATGCTTGTGATGGCCCTTTAAAACCTTCTCCAGCCATAATGGCACAACTTAAGCCATTTTGTGCCGCTTGACCAACATGTGATCTTTTTGTCCAAGCTCCATCTGTAAGGAATTGCATGGAACCTGCCGATTGACTTAATGCAATCCCAAAAGCTGAAATAAACTGGTCTTTAGTTAGACCCATAAGGTGTCCTGCTGCTGCGACCGCTCCAAAAACACCACAAGTTGCAGTAGGATGAAATCCTTTTTTGTAATGCGCTGATGATCCACCTGCCAAACCTAATCTTATCTGAGTTTCATAACCAACAACACATGCAGTTATCAATTCTTGACCTGATGATTTGTTCATTTGAGCCGCAGCCAATGCTGCTGACAAAATAGGTGCACTTGAATGAAGCGATGCCTCTGCATGAGTGTCATCAAAATCAAGTGAATGAGCTAACGTTCCATTTAATAAAGCTGCTGCACTTGGCGTATAGGTTTTTTTATCAGAAAAAACTTGGCAACTGCCATTACCCATTTCTAATTTATCAATTGCAGAAACTAGACTAGAGGTTGATTCAGCATCATGCCTCGCCCTAATAATAATTCCTACTGTATCTAAAATTAATAATTTAGTTCTTTTAATAACTTCTGGAGGCAAATCTTCATATTTTAATTCTTCACAAAACTCAGCAAACTTTTCTGTCATATTTTCCATTTATTCCTCCAATTAACTTAACTAAAACGTTAAACTAAAATTTAATTTTACAAAACCAAAAAATAATCCTTAATATGTATAAATTTTAAAATTAATAAGAATGAGTAATATGACAAACCCTTATGAATTTACTGCAACCGAAGCGATTGAACTTATAAAAAACAGAAAATTATCCATATATGAATGGGTATCCAGTTGCTTTGATAGGATTAAACAAAAAGATAGTGAGGTAAAGGCATGGATATATTTAGACGAAAAAAATGCTCTAAAAAAAGCAATACAACTTGACGATTTAAATGACCATTCTCTATTAGGTATTCCCTTTGGAATAAAAGATATTATTGATGCAAGCAATATACCCACCGGCTTAGGGACACCGTTTTATGAAAAAAATATTCCTTCAAGAGACGCTAGTTCAGTTGCCATTGCCAAGCAGTCTGGCTGTGTTTTTTTAGGCAAAACGGTATCAACTGAGCTAGGACATAGAGGCCCTGGACAAACAACAAATCCACATAATAAAGATTACACCCCAGGCGGTTCTAGCTCTGGATCTGCAGCTGCTGTAGCTTCTATGATGGCACCTGTTTGCTTTGGTACACAGACAACTGGTTCAGTTATTCGACCTGCAGCCTATTGTGGTATTGTTGGATACAAGCCTTCTTATGGAGATTTTGACAAATCTGGAATCCTTTCAAATTCTCCAACAATTGACACTTTAGGATTAATGACAAGATCTATTGAGGATCTATCTCTTTTTCGTTCAATATTACTAGAAGAAAAAATTGTAAAACCTAAAAACATTGATTTGAAAAAAATTAAAATTGGTTTTGTTAGAACACCACATTGGGATAAAACTGACATTTCTACACAAAATAACTTAGAAAAATTTATTGAAAAACTACGTGTTGAAAAAATTGAAATAATTGATCTTAATCTAAACCAAATTATTTCAAAAGCTGATCAATTACACTTAGACATAAGCGGCTATGAATTTAAAAGATCTATTTCTTACGAGAGATTTAATCACTACAACGAACTAAGTGATCAACTTAGAAGTGGAAGATTAAATGATGGATATCAAGTCACTAACAAATTATATAAGGTTGCAATAAAAAATCTTTCAATTTTAAAAAACGAAATTGATGAAGTTTTTAAAGACATAGATCTTATAATTACTCCAAGTGCACCTGGTGAAGCCTTAAAAGGGCTTGGATATACTGGTTCACCTATGTTTAACACGACATGGTCGCTGAGCGGTAACCCTTGTGTAACTTTGCCATTATTTAAAGGGTTACAAAATCTACCAATTGGTTGTCAACTAGTTACCAAGTTTGGAAATGACAACGAATTGCTAGATTATTCTAAAACTATTCATGATAATTATTTAAAATGAGATACTACCAAAAGCTCAGGTAAAGTTAGAGCTAGCGCTGGAAACAATAACACTATTATTAAAACGACTGTATCTGATATACAAAAAGGAAATGAACCTTTTATAACAGTCGTTACAGGCAGCCCTGTTACTCCACTAACAGCAAACAAGTTAAGTCCGACAGGTGGAATAACACTACCTATTTCTATACATAAAGCTGTCAATATTCCAAGATGTATTGGATCAACACCAAGTGCTAAAGCAACCGGAAAATAAATTGGTACAGTTAAAACTAAAATAGCCACACCAGTTAAAAACATAGACAAAAACAACAATGATCCCATTAATGCAAAGAGAAATCCGTGTTTAGACAAACCTAATTCACCAGCCCATTCAGCAATCATCATAGGCCAGCCCATATTTGCTAAGTAAAATTGAAATATTCCAACACAACCTAGTAAGAAAAATACAACAGCTGTAAGATTCATTGTTCTTATTGTTGTTGGCATTACCTCTTTAACAAAAGTTTTACGCTTAAATATTAATCCATAAAACAAAGCATAAGCAGCGGCAGCGGCACCGGCTTCAGTCGGAGTAAATATTCCTCCGTATAATCCACCTAAAATAATAACCGGCATTAATAAGGCTGGAAGAGCTTCTTTAAAAGACCGCCAAACTTCACATAAATCAAATTTACCCCTAGGTAATTTTATAAATAGAGAAACACTTACTATAATTACAGCGTCACTAATAGCCAACATTATCCCAGGAACAATTCCAGCAAAGAATAATTTAATAATATCCATTTCTGTAATAACACCAAATAATATTAGTGTTATGCTTGGAGGTATCAAAAGTGCAATACCACCTGCAGACGCAATCACACCTGCCGCCATCCACTTTGGGTAACCTCTTTTTACAAGTTCAGGGTAAGCAATAACACTCATAGCAGCAGCCATTGCAGTAGATGATCCTGAAATAGCTCCAAATAAAACAGCAGCTAACAAAGTTGCGTATGCAAAACCACCTGGAACCCAACCAACTAGGGCATCAGCAAACTTAAAAAGACTTCCAACCAAACCAGTACGTTCCATTAAAAAACCAGCATAAATAAAGAATGGAATTGCTACTAATGTATATTTAGTTAAAAAACTAAAGAAAGCCTCAAATAAGGTGCTATAAGTTAGAAAGTCATCAAATAAAACCAGTAGTGCAGTTGCACCGGCAAGCGCTATGCCTATAGGCGCACCAGCGAACAAAAGACTAAATAAGTATCCACCTAATGAAAACATTATTTATCTCCTATTCTAAAAAATTTAGACATCTGTTGCCACTTCAACTTCATCAGTAAAGTGATCACCTTTGATATAACTATGGATATCTTCAATAAATTGAAGAAACGAAACCACACACATTAATCCCATTCCAATTGCAAGTATAAAATGAAAAGGCCACATGTAAAAAAACAAGCTTTCCGTTCTTTCTCCTATTTGTATTGAATACTCAATAGTTGAATAAGCGGTATATGTTAATGATCCTGTAAATAGAGATATAAAAAATGAGACAAAAATTTTAAGAGACCCAACTGTTCGATGAAAGCCTTTAGCATTTAATAACTGAAGCACTGCGCTCATAACTAAATGGCCTCTTTTAATTTGCGTAACACAAATATATAATGCAACAGACGAAACCATTGCATATATGACTGCATCTTGGCCCCACTCAAACACAACTCCAAAAATATATCTTCGAATAATTTCAGCTAATGCAAAGAGTGTGACAGCTATCATTAAATAAGCTGAACAATTTCCTAAAACTAAATTAATATTGGATTTTAATGTATTTGAAATTTTGTAAAATGAATTCATGTTTTTACTTTAATGTAAAAATGTAAGAAGGCCTGAATTAAATCAGGCCTTCTTAAAAATTTATTTTCTAGCTTTTTTCTTATGTAGAGCAGTACCTTTTGCATATTTTGCAAAGTCAGCTGCAAAAGCAGTACAATCTGTTTTTTCTAAAGCACTTGATCCCATCGGGTTAGCTGCTACAAGAGCTTTGGCTTCAGCAGTAAACTGATCAACCATTTTGGCACCTGTTGCGTCAACTTTAGTTTTAATCCAGTTGTTAGTTGCACCACCTTCAGCTTTTTGTAAAACAGCAGCTTCAGTAGGGCTCATAACATAAATACCCGCCTTTGACTTGTCAGTAACTTTATACTTATCAACTAATCTTTTATCATTACAAAAGTTAATAGCCTTTTGAAATGGGATAAAGTCGTTAACAATAATATCAGTTAGAGCATTCTGTTGCTTCTTAGATAATTTTGACCACCACTTATTAGATGCACCCATCCAGTAATAGTCTCCAACAATACCATTGATACCTGCAACTGTGAAATAAGGAGCTTGTTCTTTAGTAGCGTTAAATCCACCTAAGCTTGTTAGAAGTCCGTCAATCACTCCAGTTTGAAGCGCGGGAGGAACGTCACCGAAAGACATTGTAGTAGCGTTAGCACCTAATGAACCTAATAATGCATTTTCAGCAGGACCCATACTTCTTATTTTTTTACCAGCAAAGTCAGATGGAACTAGCAATCTACTTTTAACAGCACCTGCGCCCATATACATACTTAAATGTCCTGAACCGAATATAGTAATTCCATGCTTATCATTAAAAACTTTCTTTAATTGAGCATAAGTTTTTGTTCCATCAAGGCCTTGAATAGCACCAGGAGTTGTTAATTTTCCTGCACCAACAATTGTGTTAGCTAATGGCTCAACACTTGATGTTTTTCCAAACTGTCCAGTCATCATCTCTAAGTTACCTTTAGTTAAGGCTTGGGTCCCTTTAGGAACGTTATATAGAGATTTTGCCCAATAAATTTGAACTTTACTTCCAGGTATTTTTTTCTCAACTTGCTCAGCAAAAAAAACTTCTGCTATTGCAGCTGGATGAGGCGGACCAGAGTGGTCAGATGCCCAACGCATTTTGATTGGTTTAATTTTGTGACCATCAGCTGTGGCTAGATTAGTTCCAGCTGCAAAAGTCAAGGCTACAGCACTTGCTGCGCCTAAAAGTGATAATTTAGTCAATTTCATAAAAATTTCCTCCTAATATTAAGAATCACAAACTATATCGTTATACATATCAGGTAAACTATTATTTCTAATAAATTAAATTATTTATTGAATATGTTATCTATTTTGTCAGATAATTCCATCACTTTTGAAATCTCTTATTTCTTTTTTTGTAAAACCAGCTTCTTCAAGAACAGCATTAGTATCTTCACCAAGTTCAGGAGCTGTTTTATCTTCAAAAGTACTTTCTGCGATATGTACAGGTGTTTTTAATAAACTTATATCAACACCATTCTTAGTTTTTAATTTTTGTATGTTATTTCTATCTTTCAAAAAAGGATTCTCTAGAGCTTCTTTCAAATCTAATATAGGCGCAGCAGGAACAATTCCACCAAATTTTTCAAGCCATTCAGCTGTTGTCTTTTTCATAAGTTCTTCATCTAAAATTCTTGTGACTTCATCCCTATTTTCCTGTCTTGTCTTAAAGTTTACAAATCTTGGGTCATCACTCAATTCTTCTCTACCAATATTATCACATAGTATTGGCCAAAAACTCTCTTTATTACACATCAGATATATCCATCCATCCTTAGTCTTGTATAATTGACAAGGAACTAAAATTGGATGAGCCGACCTATCTAGCCTTTCACTTTTAAAATCTGAATTCAGTGTCCATGCAGCCATATAACTTTGATTAAACATGGCTGTATCGAATAAATTTACGTCAACATCTCTTCCCAGGCCTGTTGATCTAGCTGACAACACTGCACTCACAAGACCGAAAGACATTGTCAGCCCCGACATATAATCTACAATAGAAAGGCCAAATCTTGCAGGAGGACCACTTGGTTCTCCTGTCAAAGAAAAGTATCCTGCTTCAGCTTGCATTAAATAATCATACCCTGGCCAGTTTTTTCTTGGTCCTTCCCTTCCATATGCAGAGCAGTGAGCCGCTACTATAGATTTATTAAAATCTTTAAGTTGATCGTAGGTTATTCCTAATTTTTCAGGAACATCACCTCGTAAATTATTACAAACAGCATCTGCATTTTGAACTAGTTTTTTTAGAATATTTTTACCTTTTTTAGACAAAACATCTAGGGTGATACTTTTTTTATTTCTATTTAGTGCCTGAAAAAAAATGCTTGAGGCAGAATTTCTGTTTTCACCATCTATAAAATAAGGGCCAATCTCTCTTAAGTAATCTCCACTAGTTCCGGCAGGCTCAACCTTTATAACCTCAGCACCCATATCTGCAAGGTATTGAGTTCCAAATGGTCCTGCACCATATTGTTCAAAGGCTATAACTTTTACTCCAGCAAGAGGCAAGTTCATATATGTTTTCCTCTATTTAGCTGTCTCTTCAATGATTTTATCTACTACACTATGTCCACGTTTAGCCACCAAGAAAGACCTAACCATGTCCATAACAACTACTTTATCTTGGTTTTTTCCAATATGTCTTACTTTTACAATGCCTTGAGTTGGTCTGGATTTTGATTCTCTTTTGTCCAAAACTTCTGTTTCTGAATATAGCGTGTCACCTACAAAAACAGGTGCTGGAATTTTAATTTCTTCCCATCCAAGATTTGCTATCGCTTTCTGGCTAGTACCACTAACACACATGCCTGTAACAAGAGCTAACGTAAATGCAGAGTTTACCAAATATTTTCCAAATTCTGATTTGGATGCATAATTAGCATCAAAATGAATTGGGTGTGTGTTCATTGTTAAATTAGTAAACCATATGTTATCAGCCTCGCTTACAGTTCTGCCTGGCCAATGTTCATAAACATCCCCTACTTGAAAATCTTCAAAGTATCTTCCAGGATCTTCCCTATATCTTTGGGGGCCTATTTTTCTAATTCCGTAAGTATTTTCATCCATTTAATCCTCCCTTGATATAATCAACCTAGCCACCGCTAACACTGGGGCGTCAACCATTCTTCCTTGATATTTAAAAGCACCAGTACCCGCAGTTTTAGCCTCTTCTAAAACTCCTTTGGCCCATTCTAACTCCTCACTTGAAGGCCTGTAAGCATCATGAATTGGTTTAATTTGATCTGGATGTATTGCAAATCTTCCTTTGAAACCCATTGATTTTACATATTCGGTTTCTGCTTTGCAACCCTCTGGATCTTTAAAGTCTAACCAAACTCCATCTAAAGCAATTGTGTTATAAATGGCAGCAGCATTAATAATTTTACCCCTACCATAAGCTAAACTAGCTTTTCCCATGTCACCTCCAGTAGAGGCACAATAATCTGCAGAACCAAAACCAATTCCAGAAAATTCTATATCTGAACATTCCCATGTTTCTATATTTGCTATCCCTCTTGGTGTTTCTATTTGCGGAAGGATTAATACCTTTTTACCAACATCATCTAAAAATGTTCTGCATTCATCAGGGGATTCTATTTTAGGTATTGCTATTGAATAGGGGAGCGTTGACAAAGATTTTAACATCTTTATGTCTTCTTGATATTCTTGAGTATCTAACGCATTAATCCTTAATAAAAACTTATCAGACTGTCCGTCATAGTTCCTATTTGCTAAGTCTGCAAAGTTTGATCTACCAACAACTTTCTTATCACCTGCGAGCCCGTCTTCAAGGTCAAATATAACCTTATCAGCACCTGAACCAAGCGCTTTAGGTAACCTCTCAATCTTATCGGTAGGTAAAAATAAAATACTTCTCAAAACTATCTCCTATTATTCTAAAGTTATTTAAGATCAAACTCGGATCTTATCATATCTCCATGCTCATTTAATTCAGGCATCTTGTTAACGGTTGGAACGAAATTGTCATGAATAGCTCCTGGCCCTAATACTTTTATATTTCCATTGGCTGTATTTATTTCAAGAAAATTATTTTGAGGATGGTTCTTTAATTGTTCCATATCAGAAA
>ERZ651776.5657-NODE-5657-length-10667-cov-3.816336_pt1 | contig 10667 bp, 7 predicted proteins | sample MGYA00514761_ERZ651776 | MGnify/ENA metagenome assembly ERZ651776 | reverse complement strand
CAGACGAGGCCAACCGGTAGGGGTCCTCTTCATTCTAGCTTGCAAAATAGGGTCGAGTGGCCTAGAGTGGGGGGAGCCAAACAGCAAGTTGAAGAGGGAGAGGAAGAGGAAGAGGGAGAGGAAGAGGAAGAGGAAGAGGAAGAGGAAGAGGAAGAGGAAGAGGAAGAGGAAGAAGAAGAAGAAGAAGAGGAAGAAGAAGAAGAGGAAGAAGAAGAAGAAGAGGAAGAGGAAGAGGAAGAAGAAGAAGAAGAGGAAGAGGAAGAGGAAGAAGAAGAAGAAGAAGAAGAAGATAACGACGACGAACTGGAAGTGGACAAATCCGAGGAAGAAGAAGAAGAGGACGACGACGACGACAAAATGGGATTGGACAAATCCGATGAAGAGGGCGAAGACAAAGAAGATGATAAAGATGAAGAGTCTAACTGGCAGAATGGCAGTGGGAGTGAGGAAGAGTCAAATGGCGAGGATGGTGAAGACGTAAGGAAGTTGAGTCCCCCTGCCCCCTCCAAGCTCCCCTCTGGTCTACTCTCGGAAATGCTGACTTCCACGAACGAAACAATAGGTACGACTCGTCACGGTCGTGTCAGGAAGAAACCTCTTGTGCTCGTCCCGTCGTTTGAGCCGAATGATTTGGGGAATGCGTTCATTAAGGGCGAGGTGAAGGAGTCGGGAGTTATGAAGACGGAGGGGCGGGGATCGGAAAACGGTTTCCAACCCGCCGTACAAAAAAAACAAGAAGAATTACAAGTCAACAAGAAGAAGGAGACAGAGGTGACAAAGAAAATTGCTGGCAAGAGAAAAATTACTTCTATTACTTCTGATGATATTATTGGTGGTAGCAGTAGTGATAGTGAGGAGAAGATTGCCAGTAACAGTACTGAGACGAAGAAGGCGAATGCGACGAAAGCAAATGCGACGAAAGCAAATGCGAAAAATGCGGCGAAGAAAGCATCGCTGGATTCGAAGAAATCTAATAGTGCGAAGAAAACTCCCGAAATACCTGCTATCAAGACTGAGCCGTACAGAACTTCCACGGGAAAAATCCGCGCCAAGGTCCGAACAAAAAAAGTGACCTGTGATAGTCCCGGTCTAATCCGTCGTAGGCGCCATTCTCGTCCCTTAAAGCCTGTGATATCCTTCGTTCCTTCCTTCGATGATCACTTGACAAATTCTTTTGTTAATCCTGATGGGAGGGTGGAGAGGGGGGATGTGGTGCTGAAGGGGAAGCATTTAATTGGGAGTGGGAGGGGGAGGGTGAGAAAGAAGGAGCGTGAGTCGTCATCTGACAGATCGTCGTCGGATGAAGATGAGTCGTCGTCATCAGATGAGTCCACTTCGCCCCCACAAAGGAGAAGAACGCCCAGTCGAGCGGTTAAAAGTCAACCCAATAACGACAATAACAATAACAACAAGAGGGGGGATGAGGTGCTGGAGGGGGTGCAATTAACTTCGTCGTCGTCGAATGAGGATGTGTCATCGTCATCTGAGGAGCAGCCAAAAAGGAGGGAGACGCCGAGTCGTGCGGCGAAAAACCAGACTGCCGCCAAAACCGAGGAAAAAATAGAAACCCCAAATCGCAGCGCTAAAGACAGCGTGGCGGACGAATCCTCTTCGGAGGATTCATCAACATCATCCTCAGGAGAAGATAAGGAAACTCCCCTGGCGAAGAAGGAAGAGGAGGAGGAGGAGGAAGAAGATGAAGGGTTTATGAATGACGATGACGGTATGCAAGTATCCGACGATAGTGTAGGTAATTATGACGATAGTGGCAGTGAAGATTCCGATTCATCGTCGCCATCATTGTCGTCTAAGGAGGAAGAAGCCACTTCGGTGAAGTCGACGGGGAAGAACGACAGTCCAGTGAGAAAACTGAGCCCGACACGGACGAAATCGGCGGACAGGGATAGTGGCGATGATGATATTAAGGGGGGCGGTGATAATGACGATGGTAAAGAAAACGAGAATGATGACAACAATGAAACCAAGCATAAACCTCCAAAACCTAACGGCACAAAAAATGCCTTCGTCGCCCCATCTCTTCCTGACGCCCCTGTGACATCTGATGATTCTGATGATGATACGTCGAAGGACAAGGAGAAGGAGAAGGAGAGACCGAAGAAGGACGAGAAGAGCAAGAAGAATCCACAACAACTAAAAGCCCCCTCGCTACCATCGCTGAATCTCCCGACAAGATCCGGATCCGAATCCGAATCCGAATCGGAAGAAGCAGCTCCCCCCTCACCCCCTGCACCACAAGCACCACCAGCACCACCAGCACCACCGACGCCTGAGATATTGGTTATTTCCTCTCCCCCGTCGAGACCGAGGTTGAAAAGAACGAGGAGTGAGGAAGATCTTGCAGTGCTGATTGCAAAGAGGAAGGAGGAAAGGGAGAGGTGGAAGATGGATAGGTGGGAGGGGAGGATTAAATGAGAGAAGGGTTACTGTGAAGGTGACACGGGATGGATTGATTTTCATAGACTAACAGGCTTAAAAGTATGATTGCCTGTTTATTACATAGAATATCCCCCACCCCCCCCGCCGCCGCCGGCGCTGATACACCGCTTGTGACACACCGGTTATTGTTATCCTCGTATTCCAAAATCTTTTCAGTTTAATTACTACAATATCAGACCACCCCCTCCAGTGCCTGCTCCAAATCCTCCACCAAATCCCCCACACCTTCACACCCAACCGCCAATCGTATCAAATCACCCTCAATACCCACTTTCTTCCTCTCCTCCTCCGGCACACTCGCATGCGTCATTAGTGCCGGGCTCTCGGCGAGGGACTCGACGGCACCGAGCGATTCTGCCAGGGCAAATATGTTTAGCCTATTTAGGAACTGGCGGGCTCCTTCTATACCTCCCTTGATTCTAAATGACAAGACAGCGCCAAACCCCCCGACCTGCTGTCGTTTTGATAATTCATGTTGCGGGTGGCATAGGAGTCCTGGGTAGTGCACTTTGACAACCTTTGGATGTTGTTCAAGGAACTCTGCCACGGCCTGCGCGTTCCTGCACCCCGCTTCCATCCGTAAGTGTAGCGTCTTCAGTCCTCTTAGTGCGAGGTAGCAGTCGAACGGGCTCGGCACGGCTCCGACGGAGTTCTGCGTGAATCGTAGTCCTTCGTGGAGCGAGGGGGAACTGGTGCAACAGCACCCCATGACAACGTCGCTGTGGCCGTTGATGTATTTTGTGACAGAATGTACAACAATATCAGCTCCTAGAGTGAGAGGGTTTTGACAGTACGGGGAAGAGAATGTATTATCCACCGCCAGCACTATCCCATTATCACTAGCGATAGAAGCAGTCTTCGCTATATCGAAGACCTTCAATGTAGGATTCGTCGGGGTCTCCAACCATAGAAGACTCGTGTTCGGGTGTTCTCGAAGCGTCTTGGCGAGTAATTCTTCATCGTTGAAGTCGATGAAACTAAATGTTATACCAGCGTGAGGATGGACAATGCGGGTGAAGAGACGACGGCTACCGCCATATATATCGTCAACACCTATCACATGTGATCCAGGTTTACACACCGATGTTATTACAGCGCTTATGGCCGCACAGCCGGACGAATACGCGATACAATAATCCGCACCCTCAGCACCAGCAACGGCCCTCTCAAATCCTCCCCTCGTGTAATTACCCCCCCGTGAATACCCAAATCCGTTTCCGTATGAATTCTCGCAGTCCTTCCCCGGATTCTCGCCTAGCTCGCGCTGGGCGAAGGTCGTTGAGGGGAATATTCCCGGTATTACGGACCCGGTTAGGGGACACGGCTCCGATCCAACGTGGATTAGGGTCGTGCCCATCGAAGGACGAGTTGATCTCGCCTTCTTCACAGCGGGAGAAGATTTTAGGAACTCCATTGTAACTTTTTAAACGTGTATTCGAGAGTGATATTGTGCGACGTATGTTGTGTAGTGTTTAAATGGCCGAGGAAAAAAAAGAAAAAAAGAAAAAAATTCGAAGCAATTTCTTCTTGGCCCTGTGAGTACCACTAGTTTTGATATAACAGATACCAGGTATCATGGGAAGGTGATCCACGAAATTGATCTATATCAGCCTAAAGGGATAAATCGTGTAATACAACCCGGAACCGCCCATCGACCTCTTCACAAACAATCCTCTCTCTCTCTTGTCCCCTCCTATTTACAACATAGAATGTCCTCCCCCGACGTCCCCAAAGAAGAGGATGATACCTTGTCATCCTCCCCCCCTGACCTTTCCGCCTTCAAATCATTCTATACCCCTTCTCAAATGCTATCAACAATGAACAATAGTCTTGCCGTGACTATGCCAGTCCGTCCCGGCGCTGAAGCGCCTTCCGTCAGCCTCCAGAAGAAGTTACCGAATGGAGGTACTGTTCAGGCGAGTAAGAGTGAGATGAGCATGAACGACGCCAAGGCCAAGATCAGTCAGGCTGCTGCTCTGGTTTCTGCTATGAAAAACTACGCTGAGAAATCCCGCTGGAGAGAGAAGCAGCGCATTTGCGCGAATGAGACGTTTCATGTTGGTACGGAGGATAAGATCCGAGAGGCTATGGACCTTTATCTCACATGTATGGTCGTGGATGACGGTGAGAGGGAGGATAGTTTTGTGGGTGTGGATCCGGAGGGTAGGCCGAGGATTCTGCAGAATCTCATCATTTGTGGGATTGCGCTTAAGGAGTATAAGAAGGCTTGCGAGTTCGGAAAGTTGCTTTTGAACGATCTAAGGGAGAACGAGGGCGATTCGGCACCGCTGGAGGTACGACAGAAAATTCTGGGCATCAAAATTAAATCATCGATAAATGTCGCGTCGTGTCACTGTCGTTTGGGGAATTGGTCTGATGCGAAGGAGTTATTCGAGGAGGCGGAGAAGGATGCCACTGAAGTTCAAGATCCGGAGGTTAGGTTGGTTTACGAAGCCAGTCTCATGAAGGAGAGGCAGAGACTTCAGAAGAATAAAAATGCGGAGAAAAAGAGTGAGGCAAGGATGAAATCTACCATGAAGAAAAGATTCACGAAGCAATCTACCGATTCTGCTCCCGCTCCGACGACGACGACGACGACGACGATGGCGATGGCGACAGCGGCGGGTCATCAGACTGCGAAAATGAAGGAGCAAATAAAGCCTCGTCGTACACACAGCAAACTCAACCGGAACGCAAATGCAAGCTTACAGAATAATAACGACAACGACAGCACAGTGCGGCCGAAAGAAAGTTCTATCGACTGTGCGAATTGGGAGAAATATGCTATTGCTGTGCTAGCATTTCTGGTTTTTATGATTTACTATCCGCGAAAGTGAGGAGGGTTCTTTTGAAGCGTAGATTTGTGTGGCAGGAGGTAAATTAAGAAAAACACTTGTGTGAACCTAACCTAAACAGCAACAGCTACCGTCCGTAAATTCCGATTAATAATACTACTACGGTCATCGCATTTAAATATTTAAAAGTTGGCTTTGCCGCTGGGCTCTTCAGAGAGGGAGCTTGATCTACATCCTCAGGCGCGTCCATTCCATCAGGTTTCACGGCGTTCTCCGGATCGGTGGTGTTGTTCCCCGGGTTCGTGGCATTCGTGACATTCGTGGCGTTCGTGGCGTTCGTGGCATTCGTGGCATTCGTTACCGTTTCGTTATCATCATTACCGATGTCATCACCTTCGTCTTCGTCTGCCCCTAACATAGTTAAATCCCAGGCAGTGCCATCACCATCAGCGCCGATGAGCGTCAATGAGACGACCAAATCTTCGTGCCAGCTCTTGCAAGCAGAGCAAGCAGTATCTTTCGCCCCAAGCAAGGGGTCACCAGCAAAATATACTTGCGTCACGATTTCGCTTTGCCCTCCCTTTGCCACTTTCATGTGTAGATGACGAGGTCTGAAATCACCCCCGGCCATGTAATGTCCCGGCATTAATGATTCAAAGTGATATTCGCCCTCTTCAGATGTGTGTGTCACAGCGCGGCAATTGAATAAACCACTGTGCTCTTCTTCTTCTGTGTTCTGCCGTCTATTGCGCCAATGTTCATCAGCCCTCCAGTAATTTCCAGCCGGATCCGCACTCCACAAATCTACCCTTGCACCCTCTATTTTCCAGCAGCGATCGCCATCGCTCCCAAAAACAACACCGTTAAGTATAATCTCGATCCCACCGCTGTATCCTGCACAGCCCTCAGTGTCATCACCGCCGTCACTTCGGCAAACTGGTTCGGTCACACATGATCTGATCCTGTTTGGGAAATCCTCTGGGTTTTCCCCATGGTTGTCGATATAGAACGGCCCTTGCACGTCCGTTGGAGTCAGAAGATTACGGTGATAATGTGGGCAGTTTACGGCCACTTCATCTGTCTGAGTTCCCTGCAACACCACATTGAATGTTGCAGCTAGGTGAGAATTCGCTGGTAGCCTGTACCCATTCAAAACGGCAGGCTCCTCCGACGAAGACCTCGCACATAGGATGAGAACGATCAAAACGACGACATTTGGCGCCATCTAATGTATGTAGAATTTGAACAGGGGGGTGGGTGGGAGGCGTGGCGATCCTGAGCAAATCCAGTTTTGTAGGAGGAGTTATAGACGGGCTCGCGTGAATTGAGAGTTAATTGGCGTCGAGGGGCCCTCAATTCATGTATAAGTCAAATACGAAGATTTTTGACTTAAAAGTTAATCTTGAGTGGAGAAATTGTATTCCCACACGGCAGTGTGGAAAGGAAAAAGTTGCACAGCCGGAGTCCTGTCCCCCCCAAGCGTGAAATTCAGCCCTATTTTTGGAGGATGCCCCCCCCCTCGCTTCTAACTCTAATTGTTGAGGTTACGCCCGAAACATGGACTGTCCGAGCGAAGATGCGAGCAGCCTCTGATGCCGACCGACTTGCCAAGAAGAAACCGACTGCGGGCCCCTGCAAGCTTGATGAGCTGATGGTTTCGATTGTCGGGTTTGTCCAATTTCATGTTAGCTTATCGTCGAAGAACGAGGTTGCTATCATTCTAGTCTGGGGAAGTGGAGTAGATGTCGTCTATGACAGCTATCTTAACGGGTGTGGGGTGGACTTGCCATCGCTCAAAGAGAGTCTAGAAATGGGCGCGAAAAAAATATTTTCCGATGCGTCGAAAGTCCCGGCTGCGTCCCCCACGCCACCTGCGAAAATTGCTGCAGCTCTTACCCTCGCCTTGATGAAAATAAACTCCCGTCTTCACAGAGGCAAGTGTGTCACATCTATTTCACATGCTGCCAAGGTCTCCATTTCCAACGAATCGGCGCGGAGTCAACAAGAGACGAGGCGGAAGAGCGTCATGGAGGGAAAGACGGAGAACGAATTGAGAGGTGATGATGGCGGAGGCGGTAAGGGTGAAGTGGGTCCAGCTGTTGTCGAGCCACGAATTTTTGTTGTCCAGATCGGCAGTGATTGCATGCGCGATTATAATGCTTGCATGAACTGCGTTTTCGCGGCGAAGAAAATGGGAATCACCATTGACGCGCTATTTCTACCCGGCAGTTGGGAGGGCGAAATCGGCAGTAAGGGCCATGGCGATACACCACCGCCGGAGGACAGGTGAGCTAGTTTGTGCTGCTGTGCTGTGTTCCTTGCGAAGCGATGACTGACTACCTGCTGCTGTTTGACGAGTATGCTTTCCTTGCGTGCTTCCTCGTCATCCATCCGCACTGACCTCTGGACTCTAAACCCCCATTTTCTCTAATCACTTTCATTCCATAGCATTATTCTGCAACAAGGTGCAGCCTTGACTGGCGGTATATACATGCCCCCGCCTAAAAAATCTGCTCAGCTCCCTGCCCTCCTCCTTCAGATTCTCGTGAATGTGTACCTTCCTTCCCCGGGTCCTCCCTCCACCACTGCTCGCTCAAATATAATTAACACCACGAGGCTTCAAAAGGTAGATTACAGGGGTAGATGTTTTGAGACTGGGGAAGCTGTCGAGATTGCGGTCGTCTGCAATGTCTGTCTGAGTGTCTTTGGGGTAAAAGTGGCTGAGAAGATGCAGAACTGCTCAACGTGCGGATCGTTGGTGGTTCATCGAGCATAAACGTATAATTCCCCAACTGTAGGTAAAATTAACGTAGATAGGGTGTTTGTTGGCAAAGTCTCCCTTCCTCTCTTTGTTTTCCTATTTTACGCTTTGCCCCCGTTCGCCTTCCACATCTGCATTCAGAACTTTTTTCACAAACAAACAAAAAACAGCACACTACTGCTGAATTTTTTCGACTTCGCGTCTGAACTCATTCTTAACTTCCTCGTTTAAACAAGTGTTGACGTACCCACAGGCTGTGGCACTCTTGAAAGGGCACGTTGGCGGCCTACACTCACTGTTACCTTCATGCATATTGAAAAAAGCGTCGGCACTTCCCTCCGGGAAACACTCGTCAACTTTTGCGCAGAAAGGTTCCTTTTCGATTAAGAAGCCATTCAAATAGTCCAAGAAGGTCTCGCTCTCGGCTACTGTGACTTCCGAGTCTGGATTGCCAAACTTTGCGAACTCAGGCATTTGCAACGCCGCCTTCTCCCCAAAATATACTAGCCTCCCACAATAATCCATCACAAGCGACGCCACACATGGAATCGTTGTGATCAGGTCGTCCTCTTCCGCCGATCTGGCCCACCCCTTTTCCCCCATTACACTGAACACATCGACACCTTCCCACTGCAACAAGAGGGCATCAGTTACAATCGCATTCTGAGTTGTGAGTTCAACGAGCTGATCCTGGGTGCTTTCGAGCTGAGCGATTTCCCCTCGCAGTAGCTCAGCATTGGTGTCATCGCTAGGAACACCCGGAAGGGAAGATCGATATTGCGGCCAGTCTTGTTTAAGTCCAATGGGCCTCCGGCGGGAAGCCTGTGATGACGACGACCTCCCCCACCGGAAGGGCGCCAAGAGAAATTTGGCCAACCGCATTCCCAGTCCCTCCATATTGTTTAACATTTTAAGGCCGATAACAAAGTCTCTGATCTCTTCCCCATGACGTAGATTCCCTCTGAACCTTATAAGCCTCTCCCGGGCCACTGCTCTCATCGATTTCTTCTTGTTTTTGCCATTGCTGTTGCTGCCATCATTTTCGATGATTTCAGCATCCCTCATAAACCAAAGCGAAGGATAGTCAGATCGACCCCTGCCTTTCACAAGCTCGCCCTCACTTGGGACCTGCCTCCGGGTAATCGACTTGCAGAGCTCCACAGCCTCCTGGTCCTGCACACAGTCAAAGAAGACATTCACTGTGGGGTAGCTGGAAGTTGCGCTCGAAGTAAAACCGAAGTCTAAGATCTCCCCGACGCGGACTACCATCCCCGATATCGTATCTATCGCACCGTCAAATGGGAGGTACAAAAAGATGAGGGCATCGTAACCTAAAGGAGAGGAATTCAAGAGGTGGGATTTCAGCGTATTTGTAGACCAAAAATCTACGTTTCCGGGAACCCGGGTGTCCAGACGAGGGTCGAGGTCTTGTTTTTGCTGTTTGGAGGGTTGAGCCGGTTGGGCCGCGAAAAAACAAGGAAGGAAGAAGAGGAGGGAGACAAAATTGTGCATTTTTTTCCGGGTGTGTGGAGGTGTTTACTTTCGTTAAAGTAGGGGTTTTAGGTTTTTTGTCAACTAACGAGGTTCTTCATCGAAGAAAGTAACCTGGACAACGGTTGTAGATTAATAAGAATCACTGGGGAAATGGATTGTCACATTTTTCCATCATCATGATGACATGATGAAAAAAAAGGGAAAACCTCTCTCAACACGTGAAAGGAACGTCCGAAAATCCTCAGCGTGCACTTACAGCATCATATCTCTCACCCCCCGCCCGTCCTCTTTTCGCATTGTCAATGGTACTGTCGGGGCCTTCCAAATTCCTTTCCTTCTCCCTACTCCCCCGCACCCTCCTCCCCCGCACCCTCCTCCCCCGCACCACACCGAGTGCTCCCCACCACCGCACGCTAATAACGTGTCGGTACCCCGTGTCTCCCTCCCACCGTGAGCACGCAACCCCCGTCATCCTACTGTCGCCATCACCGCCGCCACCACACCTGCCGAATTTAGCGAGATCACTTTCTGAATCGGGCTACGATACAACAACGTGTACATCACTTGACCATGATGAGTTCACTAAAGACGTTCAAAAATTGCACGGTGCGATACCTCCGCATGTAGTTGTGCTTAAGGGTGGAGGGGTGGGGATGGTGCTCAAGCATTGTTTGAGCTGGCCGATTATGGTGCTTGTTGCGGAGGAGGAGGTTGGGGATGTTGTTGGGGAGGGGGAGGGGGAGGGGGAGGAGGAGGGGATTATGGAGGGGGTGGATGTCGTGCCTTGCTTTTGGGGGGTCGGTTTGGACGATGTTAGAGACGTATTGGACGAGATGTGAGAAAGAAGACATGTTGTTGCGTAGTGTGTTGGATGTTTTTGAAAACTAGAAATAAAGAGAGAGGGTTTGTTAAATGGAATTGTATTGTCTGCTGGTCGCATGTGGCATAAGCGATTATATAATAAAGATAATAACGTAGTCAAAAGGTTCCCCTTTTTTACGAGGGGAACTAACAACAAATCGAGAACATTCACTCCAGGCAAATTCGGCTCACGGCAGGCATTAATTTTACCTCAGTGTCTATCTAATAAACTATCCAACACTATCGCACGGCGGGAATGACTTCTAACAATCAATTTTGATGCACTCCTTCCCTTACAA
>ERZ651776.5656-NODE-5656-length-10667-cov-4.755052_pt1 | contig 10667 bp, 12 predicted proteins | sample MGYA00514761_ERZ651776 | MGnify/ENA metagenome assembly ERZ651776 | reverse complement strand
TAAAATCTGCATAGCTGTGGCTACCAGGGCCTGGGCCAGTGGGCCCGGGGCCCTTGGCCCAGGGCCCAAGATATGGTGTACACTTGGTGACTGTATACACGTGTCAAGTGTCCGGGGTGGGGGTGGGGGGAATAACTTCAGCATTCTTAGGGAAGATTACTTCTGCTTCCTCGATATCAATGACATTATTGTTGTCATCTTCTGCATAAATAGAATCACATGGAGCGTTAAAGATAATGTCGTCTACAATTATCATCTCGGCATCTGATTCACCGGATAATGACGTTTCAGCGGCAGATACAGATGAGGCTGGAATTATGTGAGAAACCGGCAATTCGTCAGACCCAGACCCAGACCCAGACCCAGTTGATGATGACGCTTTTTTTCCTGAAGTCTTCTTCCGCCGCCCAACGTTATTATTGGTGTGTCCCTGAAGGAACGGCCAACCTCTTTCCATTGCTATAGAGGTCGCGGTGGGAGTAGAAACCTAAATGAGTTGCTCGTGCCGCGTTGCATGTGTTGATGTGGTTCTTTTGATTAGTCGACCGCCGCCCAAAGCCAAAAGACTTTCGAGAATTCACCGTGATGTAAGGTTCTTTGAGAGCCGAGGAGCCATAGATAATTTTTGTTTTTCGGCACTCTCTCCCCCGAAAGAAATCAGAATAGTAAAAAGTCAATTTTAAGTCCGACAAATGTCATTCGACCGTGAGATTATTTCTTAGACGCCCCTGAAATGCTACTGTTAGGGTTAGGGTTACTCTACTTCTCTTCACCGTTTCTGGCCTTTGGATTTGTTTCCAAAACTCCACTTCTGAGTCGCTCACGTAACTTCTCTCCCCTCTCTGTGATCCCTGTCGAATCCCTCGAATCGATCACCCCCCTTCCGACTTTTTCTGCTCGTCCGCCTCCTGTATCAATATCTGCAACTTTTGTATCCATCACCGCAGTCTTTGCGTTCCTTCGTTACAAGGTAGGAAAAGTGCGAGACCTCAAAAAAGATGTGAATAGTCTGAGTGAGGATGTTGAGTATATGGAGAAAGCCATGGAGCTGCAGAGACTTGATGGACGCGGTGAAGACAGTGTTGGTGGCAATGTTCGTATTTGTGGGGATGCTCTTGAGAAGCTGAGGGGGGACCTATCCGGGAAAGAGGGGGATCTTGAGCGAGAGCGGCTGGTCTTGCCCTTTGTACCTTGGATAAAGATCGGCGCAGTCCAGCCAGGGCGAGAAGTCACGGAAACGGTGCTGGACAAGGAAATGTCCGACGGTGCCGAAGAGAGGGTTGCGACACCAATGATTATGGAGGTTTTCGTAGCCGTCGTTGTATTAAGTCAACTCGCTATACTTGTATTGATGCTAGTTCCCCGGTTGTCAGGGAGTCCGTTTTGACTTTGACTCTCCGAAAAAAAGAAGAAGAAGAAGAAGAAGAAGAAGAAGAAGAAAAGCAACGGTAGAAAATAAAAAATGCAATGCAGCCAGCTCTTTAGGATGTTATTCTTCGTCACTGCTCTCAGAGCTTAGTGCACCATCACTGACACTGTCACTGCGACTACCCCTACTTGTTTCATCGTCACTCCCTTGGCTTGAACTACTACTACTACTACTACTACTACTACTCACAACACTGCTTGAATCATCATCGTCTTCCATTTTGTCGCCTTCTTCCTCCTTCAGTTCTATGCCCTTCCCCTCCGTCTTCGTCTCCGTCTCCGTCTCCGTCTCCGTCTTCGTCTTCGCCTTCGTCTTCGTCTTCGTCACCTCTTGGGCTTTTTTCTTCCGCTCCTTTCCTCCACTTAAATCCTTCTTCATCTCAACTAGGCACTCGTCCCACCTCCTCCCAACCTCATCGACCAAATCTTTATCTATCCCGCACTTCTCCACCGGCCCCTTGCCACCGCCGCAAAGCCTCCTCATCGCATCCCAGCTTCCCTCCTGCCCTCTCTTAACAATAGCCACGCTCTCCCCGCTTCTCCCCGCCCTCGCCGTCCTCCCGCACCTGTGGACATACGTCTTTGCGTACGCCGGGAGATCATAGTGCACCACAATTCCAATTCGGGAAATATCCATGCCCCTAGACAGGCCGTCCGAACATATAAGAATGTCTAGTTCGCCACCATCGCAGCGACGCATGAGCTTGGAGCGGTGGGAGGGGGAAGAAGCGCTTGAGAAATCGGAAACGCGCAGTCCCCTGACTACCTCGCCACCCTGAGGACAACCAGGTACTAGGCGCTCGACAGCAGATAGAAGGGTAGAAAGGCGGTGAGTGGAGTCCACTGAGCCCGTGAAAACGACCGCCATCGATTGAGGATTAGCATAAAGGTGTTGACGGAGGAGGGCAACGAGAACGAGGGGCTTCTGGGGGGCAGTACAGGTCACTGTCTTCTCAGTGAGTGTGGGAGGTAGGGAGTAGGTGCTACTATTATTTGAATTTGCGGCGGCGACGTTGACAATATAAGTGCCAGTTGAACCTTGTCCGGCGCCCGCGTGTTCAGCGTCCCTGGCGTCGAAGAACCGAGGCTGCTTCAGGCCGAGCTTGGCTAATTTGATGGGGTCTCGCGTGAGCGTTGCCGAGAAGAGGAGTTTCCGGAGCTGGAGAGGCTTCGCGAATTTCGTCGCTTTGTCGGTTGAAGTTACGTGAGGAGGGGGGAGTCGAGAGGTGAGAGGTTGGGGGAGGAAGATATTTCCATTGTCCTTCAGTTTGTCGTCGTCGTCGCCGTCGTCGTAGTCCTTGGCTACATCACTTTCAACACCAGAAGTTGCTCTGTTCACCTCACCAACCCAATTTTGGTAACTTTGGTTCACAAGACGGTCAGCTTCGTCAATTACCAAAAACTCAAGGTGTTCCAGAGTGAAGCCGGGGGTGTTGTCCATGTGCTGCGTGAGAAGTCCAGGTGTAGCGACCAGAATATCGACAGCACTCGCGGTGAAATTGCGCCTTTTCTTGCACTCTTTGCCGTCGCTGCTTTTGGTGTCTCGCCGCACTGTTGGGTGAGGGTACGCGTCGAGAGCCTTCTCGACATCTTGCTCCCAAATCTTTGCCCTGAGTATCTTTTCCTCCCCCGTCTCTCCCCTCCCCCCATTTTTGACGACTTTGGTCATGACGATCTCCTCCTCTCCCCCATGTCCCGCCCCGGCGGCGGCGAGGCCAACGCGGACCCCACACCCGGAGGAATAGTTGACAACGGAGGAGAAGACTTCGTAAACTTGCCGGGCGAGGTCGCGGGAGGGAAGCACGCAGAGCGCGACGAGCTTCTTTTGGGCAGGGGGGGGAGAGTTGGAAAGGTTCGATAGGATTCTTTGCAGAATCGGCAGGACAAAGCTGAGGGTCTTGCCGCTACCGGTCCTGGCGCTGACGCAGACATCGCGAACAGTGCACAGCTCCGCGTTTTCGATTGAATTCAGTATGTATGGGATTACCATCGCCTGAATGGGGAAGAACTTCTCAACGGGGGAGAGGGGAGAGGTCAGGTATGAGGTTAAGTGGGGGTGGAGCGAGAGGGCTGTACAAGCAGAAGCGATGGGAAGGCTGATTAAATCACCCAGAGTGGAATGTGTGAGTGTGTAGGTTCCAATCGAGCGCTAGCGCAGATAAATCAATAACACATTCATTCTCACCTCATGAGATGGAGGGTCACCGGCAAGTAGGCTGCATTGGGGTTCTTGTTTCTATTCGCGATGGCGTCCTCGTCGTCGCCGTCTAGTAAAAAGTTGCCGTCAAAATCGTCAAGCTCCTCTGCCGTCACTTTTTCGCTGCTTTTGCTGTTCGTCCGGCTGCCCTTCCCTTGTTGTGGAGGGGAAGAGGGGGGCGAAGAAACAAAAAAATCTGACGGTATAGGCGCCTTGTTGCCCATACCGGATTTTTCGTCACCGCTTGGTTCCAAGTCACTACTCTCGCCTTCCTCATCGGACGAAGATGACGGCACGGAAGAACTGTCATCGGATTGTTCCCCTCCAATGCCGTTGTCATCCCTATCGTCACTTTCACCATCATCATTTTCAGTGACTTTGCTACGCCGTAACTTCTTCTGCAATGTTTTGGCTTGCTTTTCTTCCTTCGCTGTAGCTGTAGGGTCCCTCGCCCGCTTAGATACAGCGGCAGAGGGATCAAATCGCTTCATGGAGAACATTCTCTGGCGTCAAGCTGTGCTGTTTCGCACAGTACAAAGATGATACAGGTCGGTGTGAAAGTGGCAGTCGAATCCTTCTTATTTGACGGTACTGGTGTCTAAAAATGTTCAAAATTTAACATTGTCTTCAGGGTAAACGGTGTACTGTACCCTTCGTGGCCGTGAAACACACTGGCAAAACCCCAAATTAATATATTGCCCAACAATGTTATTCCGGTCAAATGCAGTCTTCCTCGTAACCATTCTCATCCTCGCTGCGAATGCGTTCCGTCCAACCCTCTTTATATCTACCACTACGGCGCGATCGGCTCGTTTGCCGACCTCACTCGGGACTGCTGGTAAGCCCCCTCCCTCTGCAGAGGTGGCTAGCGATCTGAACATGGCAGAAATCGACATACCGAAAAATCTGCCATCTGCTGTTGGGAAGGACTATGTTCCTCTTGCCACGATGCTGGCAACTGGTCAGCTCGCAGAGGCAGACCAATTTACTAGGGATGCTTTAATTGATCTATGCGGAGGCAGAGAGAAGGGGAGGTCGTTCGTGTACTGGACTGAAGTCAAGAAAATTCCGGGAGAGGATCTCGCCACGATTGAGAGGCTCTGGAATCGCTTCTCTGGTGGAAAGTTTGGTTACTCAGTGCAGCGTGAGATCTGGAACAAGGGTGGAGGTGATTGGGAGAAGGTGAGTGAAAAGGCTGAGTCAACTGGCGAAAAATCCAAGCTGTCTATACGTCTACGACGATGTGGTTGCTAATGTTCGCTTGTTGTCTGCTGCACTCTTTCTATTTTGTCATCATAGTTCTGCAGCCGTGTGGGCTGGACAACAAAGGACGGGGAGGTGGAGAGGAAGCTCAAGTGGTTTGGGGCAAGCGAGTTCATCTATGATGTGCAAAAAGCCAAGCCTGGACACCTGCCCCTGACTAGCGCGTTGAGAGGAACAGCGCTTATACGTGAGCTCATGGCTCACCCGGTGTGGGATAACGATGATTGGAAGAAAGACCCGAACAACTTATAAAAGTTTTGGTTTCAGTTTTCTGGCAAAATCTATCTGGTTACTAGTTATTTTTTTGTTTTAAAACTACGCGTAGGACCACCAAGGAGCAGCCCCGTAGAATGAAAAGCCATGAATTGCGATGCCAATACATGTTGCTTGAGCCAGGGCGCTAATTCGGGAATCCTTTAAATTGAAGAACATAGCAGACATGCTCGCCCAAGTATAGTGGTGTAAGATGAACCTCACCTCTCTTTCTGATTCAGGTTCATAATGACCATAAGTATTGTTAACGCCGTATTCAAAGATTTTTGCGATGTCGCAAACACTTCCGCAATTGTCATCAGAGTATCGCAGCAAATCCTCGGACCAAAACAAAGCAAATTGACACTCACTATCTGGGACGAGGAAAGAAGCCGTCTTCTCCAAGTCCTCGACACCGCTGCCATTTGTGTTGTTAATGTATAATGTCACCGTCAAAATGTACCCAGCAAAACCAAGTAGAGCGCCAATCGATAGCATGAACCTGAAGTGTGACCTCTCCTTATAAAACCGCCACATGTGAAAACATATCACGGTTACCAAAGTAAAAACAAAAATGATGCTGACAATCCACATTCGAGGTTTCCAGCTCTCAGGAGAACCCAACGAACCACCATCGACGACAACATACTTCTCTGTTGCAGTATAAACAAACATTGAGAGAGGTATCGCAGGCGCAAACCACCAAACGCCCTTCGCACGTCTTTGCATTCTATCCTCAATATTACCCATAAAAAATATGCAAACTGCAATTGGTTGAAGTAGGGTCAGACTGTTTGCGTAATCCACTCTCCCGACATAATGCGACGACGGCCAGCTCCAAGTGTTTCGCACAATGTCCATCAGGAAAAATGTTATGTTACATATTGCGGCAAATTGAATCAGAAGGTTATTCTGTTCGCTGCAATCTTTGTCTTTCTCCTTGTCCCCTTTGTACTGAGTGCTGTCGGTTGTTTCAGGCGGGGACTTGGTTTCCTCTCTTGAGCTTATTACTTTCAACTCGCTTGAATCAGCGTTCTCTTTTTCGTATGCATTCATCGTCAGAAAGAAATAGAGATCAGCTGAGATACGATTTTTTTCGATCGCGATAAAAGAAGTAGGTGGGAGTATTAAAAACCTTTTTTTTTTTTTTTTTTTTTTAACTTTTTTTTTTTTTTTTTTTTTTTTTTTTTTTCAACCTTTTCCTTTTCACTCTACTTAATCGACATCGTTTATCAGTCCAGTCCTGCGTCATCAAAACTCCCCACCATTTATCACTCTAGCACAATTGCGCCCTGCCGCCCCCATCACCCCCCCACCGGGATGCATTCCAGCTCCACACATGTAAAGCCCTCTGATCGGCGTTCTGTAGTCCGCAATCTCTGCAAAAGGCCGATTAAAGAAGATGCGCTCCAGTCCCATCGCCCCGTGCATGATCGAGCCACCAGTCAGCCCAAACTCTTCCTCTAGATCCACAGGGGTGAGTATGTCTGGCTCACCGATGACGGAGTGTTTAAAACCGGGGCAATAGCGCTCAATGAGGTCAAATACGTCGTCACAAAATGCCCGCTTATTAGCGCTCGTCCAGCCCCCCTCGACGGAATAGGGAGTATACTGGCAGAACAGATTTATAACATGCTGCCCGGGGGGGGAGATGGTCGTATCGATCGAGGACGGGATCGTCATTTCTATCAAGGGTAGCTTGGAGCACCGATTCTCCGTCGCGTCCAAATACGAATGGTGCAATTGTTCCATTGTCTCGCAGCCCAAGTGAATTGTGCCTTGGTGTTCCGGTCCCACCAATCCTTTTCTCGTCCCTGTGAATTGTCCAAAATCGGGCAGCGAGTCAACTGCCACATTTATCTTCGTCGTGGCGCTGCTATAATCGAGAGTCTTGGAGAGCTTCCGCTGGACCGTCGAGGGAAGAAATTGCGTCGCTGAGCTAGGTAATAGGCCGTTGAAAGTTGTATGGGGCGTCAAATTGCTGAACCGAGCCGAACAAAAAAACAGTACAGTGGGGAGAGAGAGAATGACAGTTAATAAAATACCGGTTTCGTTTCAATCTTCAGCTTGAATGCTCACTCACCTCAAGACAATGTTTGAGCACAATTCCTCGCCCGTGGTCAGTCTTACCCCACTCACACTTCCATCCTTCTCGTCAATCATGATTTCTCCTACGTCGCTATTCACCCGAACCTCAACCCCCAGACGATCCGCCTCCTTCCATATGCTATTGCTGATGTTGCCCATCCCGCCTTCAACGTAAGACCAGTTTCCGCCATTCATCACGTGGTGTAGTAGAACGTACCCGCTCCCCGGCGTTTGGGGGGAAACCATCGCTCCAATTACGGCATCAGTGGCCAGTGTCGCCTTTAAGATTTCACTCTCAAAATATTCGTCGAGGATGTTTTGAGCAGGCGAGAGGAGGAGAGAAACAAAATCAGAAACATCATTCTTCTCTGAAAGACCTTTCATAGCTGGGTACAGCCTTTTAAGGCTTTCAATATGCTCCTTCAAATTTACTTCAGACAAACTCGGTACGGCAGAAATCTGGGGCGGAACCGAATCAATTAGCGAGTCCAACACGTTCGCAAATTTGGTTAATTTTTGGCAATACAAAGGGTACTGGATCGCATCTTTCTCCGAAAATTTCGCTATCTCTCGCTGAGTGAAAGACATGTCGTTCGACATTAGCAGAGATTCGTTCTTATGTAGGAGAGACGGCGTAAAACTGTGGTGAGGCCGGTGTAGAAGTTTCAGGCCGTGCTCTTTCAAATGTAGCTCTTTAATGACCCCCGGCCTCAAGAGACCAGCAAGGTAGCTACAGCGAGAAAATTTGAACCCATTCACGATCTCCTCTGTAACAGCTGCTCCACCAATTATAGACCGCTTCTCCAGCACCAGGACACGACGAAATGATTGCTTAGCTAGATACGCTGCTGCCGTTAATCCATTGTGGCCTGCCCCGATTACAATGGCATCAAAAAGCATCTACTTAGGCGTTTAACGTTGATTATATGATGGGGAGGTTTTTGTCGTTCTTGCAAAAATTAAAACGTCTTTGACGTCCTCATTTCCAAGTACATTCCAAATAAATTCGCCAGAGTCCCCTTATATTGATTGATTGACCTCAGAAGATCAAAAAATCCACAAAAAATATCGGTATTCAATTCAATTTCATAAATTCCATACTTGTCGATGCTCTCCCCTTCCAGCATAAACTTTTGTGAAGCTGATTATGTAGGGACGTCGCCATGGGGGACTGCGCCTTATCTAGCGGAACGCTGGAATTCACTCTCCTCTCTCATTTATTGTGTGTTTGCCCTTTGGGGAATGAAAGGAGTGTGGCTGCAGGTAAAAACGGGTGACACGTTTTTCCTGGCTGTATATCTCGCTTTACATTCAACTCTGGGGGTCATAGGCTTGGGGAGTTTTCTTCTTCACGGTTGTTTGTGTTGGATAGGTCAGGTTCTAGACGAGCTTCCTATGTGTTATTTGTGCATGGTTATGTTGTACTTCCTCCTTAATCATGATGCAACGAACGAACAACCATCTCCACAAGGTGTTGGGAAATCTCCTCGCCACACACTTTTTTTCCTCGCCCTATCGGTCCTTGTGACTGCCTTTTACCTCCGAATGCAGCGTTTTTATATTGCATTCATGGTCACTTTTTCTGTTCTTGTGCATTCAATGGTCATTCTATTGGGTTATCGCGCATATAAGAGCGGAAAAAAGGGTTGGATGTTCTTTTTGGCTAGCTTCGTGTGCAGTTTTCTAATCGCTGTCCCTTGTTGGTGGGCTGAACATAAAAGGTGCAATCAGACACTTCAAGATGACAACACGACTACAGGAGAAGGTGGAGGGGACCCTCCCACTGCGATAAATCTACACATTGTTTGGCACGTCTTCACGGCAGTTGCCGTTTACCTAGCGTTTAACTCAGTCGTATCCATCCGCTACAGTAACAAGAACCACATCCAAATCCTCTGGATTCAAAGGTTGCTTCCGCTCGCTGTTCCTGGGGAGAAGAGGAAAAATTGATAGACTTCCCCTAGGGATCTATGCTGACTGCCTGATGGAATTCCATTCTTTGTAAATTTTGAACTGCTAGTTGTTGTTTTTTAGTTATGCTTTGCTTGAACAAAACTTCTCGGATGACTTGATAAACTTTGTTGCGTATGCGTATCGCTCCTTACGTTTCACACAAATTTCAATATGTATCCTACCAAACCTATCACTCCGTCACCCCCTGAGATATTCATCTTTTGCAAAAAAAGACCTACCTCTAGCGAACCAGTGTTGTCAGCAGGGAACAGCGCAAGAGCAGTTGCGTGCTTGTCTACCTCTGTTCCGTCAGCGTTGTTGACCGCTTGATTATACTTTCTTAAAAGTCGCAGGACTAATTTACGTAGAGTGATGCTCTTATAGCGATCTCGAAGATAGAGCTCAACTGAGTCAAATCCAGCCGAAGCTGCTTTTAGCGCCAAGGCATTGCATACCAAGAACACTTCATCACCAAGCTCCGCACTATCAGGTAAAACCACGGACATCAGGGAGGAGCATTGAACAAACGCCCACTTCCCTATCTCTGTGACACTGTCAGGTATCACCACGGACGTCAGGGAGGTGCACCTTCCAAACGCTCCATCGCCCATCTGCGTGAGACTGTCAGGTATCACCACGGACGTCAGGGAGGTGCATTCGCCAAACGCTTTACTGCCCAGCTGTGTGAGACTGTCAGGCAACACCACGGACGTCAGGGAGGAGCATCTTAGAAACGCTGCATCGCCCAGCTCCGTGAGACTGTCGCGAAACACCACGGACGTCAGGGAGGTGCATCCATGAAACGCTGAAACGCCCAGCTGTGTGAGACTGTCGGGCAGCACCACGGACGTCAGGGAGGTGCATTCAGAAAACGCCAAATCGCCCAGCTGCGTGAGACTGTCGGGCAACACAACGGACGTCAGGGAGGAGCAACCAGCAAATGCAGCAGTGCCCACTGATGTGAGTTTGGTACTTCCTTCAAGATCGACGCGTAGGAGGGATTTACATTGAAAGAAGGGAGCCTCGAATTTCACTCTCTCAAGTGCAAGATTCATATCCCCGATGGTGGTGATGTCCGGGTCCCTGATGGTGAGGATGACGGTTCCTTCACTGAGCGTAAATAATCGTCTTTTCAGGGCACCAGACCGGAGCCGATTTTTTACGTCTGTGTCAACGACAATCTCAGTCAACCTCTTGCATTTAGCCTTATGAAGTTTCCAATCACCCCTCTGACACTCCTGATTACAATACTCTGCCAGCCCACACCGCCCGCATTTCTGCAGCTTGGTGGGCAGGGTCTCCTCACCACGACCGCAGTACCAACAGCAATGGGGTTCGATAGATGCGAAAGAAAGACTGCCGATGTTTGGGGTGGCATTTTTGCTCATTGTAGGGGGGGGGAGTTCAGACAGAAAAGATCAGATGACGTCACAATTATTGCTCTTGTGAGAAGAGATATTGAGGATTAAATGGCGTGATTGAGAGC
>ERZ651776.5654-NODE-5654-length-10668-cov-5.131244_pt1 | contig 10668 bp, 5 predicted proteins | sample MGYA00514761_ERZ651776 | MGnify/ENA metagenome assembly ERZ651776 | reverse complement strand
CTTGGGATGTGCTCTGTTGGCATTTTCAGATGCTGAAATGGTCCTCCTTTTCATTGGAGGTGAGATCGGTTTATATCTCGTCTACAAGATTCTTCGACAAGATGTTCACTATTGGATTCCTGGAATGCCTTTGATTGCTAGTATTTTTGAGAGGATCGTTGTAAAAGTCATCGTGGACTTCACTGGGTGTATCCATCTGCGTCACCCTTATGAGCTGGGTGGGTTAGGCTTCACGATTTCACTGGTTTGGGCCCAAGCTTTCCCCTTAGTTGCGCTGCAGTATTTTGACGGGAAATCGAAGGATATCATGACAGTTTTCTTAGCTGTTAGCTTTATGGCATGGATGGTGTTGAACGTCATCTTCTTTTGCACGATTGACTTGAGCTACCTGAACACATTCTTTGGAACCAAGACTGCTGCTCAATATACATGTGAAAGATTCTTAAATGCTGACAATGACTCAGCAAGGTGGTCTGCTGCTTTTGGAAATCGCATGGATTATAAGAAGGCAATTCAAGCAGAGATCAGGGAATGGATATCGAATAATATAGAGCAGTGGAAAAATGACAAGCCTGATTGGTTTGTCGTCGAAAAAATTCCCGATGAGTATTTACCAAAGAGAGTTTTTGAAGCAGAAGGGGGAGCTAAAAGGAGGAGAAGCAGTGTGAGCATGAGGGAGATTGTTGGGTGGAAAGAAAACATAGACAGGAGAGTCCATCCCTAGTTGGGTGAAGAAATGCTGATGGAAGACCTGTTAACACAGTAGGCGCATGCAGAAAATTTCTTTTAAGAAAGCATAAAGGGCTTGCCCGAGGAAATGTACGCTCGTATATCATTTTATCTATCAACACATTAGCTAAACAAACACGTTGGGTACAGTACAGCACAATTAGTACAACACGTTGTACAGTACAACACATTAGTCTACAACGCCCCGTTTAGGACCATGGCTGCTGAGCTTGGGTGATAAGCGTCCTCGTTGTCTTCCAAGCTGTCGTCGCTGTCACTACTATCGTCGTCGCTGCTGTCATCAGCGCGTCGTTGTAGTACTTTGGCTTCTTTTTTCTTCGTGGCTACCTCCAAATCGTCCGAGCCCCCTTCTCTTTTTTTGACGTTGTCGAGCTGGCGCATCAAATACTGCTTCTCAATTGAAACGGTGGTGATTACGAGGATCACGAACCAACCAACGTACAGGACGGAGTGGAGGACCGATTGATAAACCTTGGGAGTTGCGCCTTCTCGCCTGACGCCGTACAAGAACACACCTATTAGTCCCATGAAACCTATTAGCACCAATTTGACAAGCTCGCTGGTTGATATCCCCGAGAGAGTGGCGATCTTCTTGGTCGTTATCACATCGCCATCGGATTTCAGCAGACTAGTGGTCCCCCAAAGGATGAGAAGGTACCCGAACTGACTCTGAATCGCGTTTGTCCCGTAATATATAGTCGCGCACGCCTCTGCATTATCGTCTCTATCCATCACTCCTTTCACTTGAAGGTCGTGTGAGTGTCGAATCAGGCAGCCAATGTGCTCCGAGGTCATATAAATTATAGCAGTGAGGGTGGACGCCCCGACGACGAAGACAGCGTGGCTGTGCTCATTAAGCTTGTCTATACTTCTTCTGTGCAGGCTCATTGCCTTATTCTTCGTGCGTATCACGATCCAGAATACCAAGAAAGTCAGAGAACCAAAGACAACAGTCTTCCCGTAGCTCGAACCAAAACGACGTCGGTCCCAAGCCTCAAGGACGTAATACATTACAACCGAGAAAGCAGCAAATTTGTCGGTGATTCTCTTCCTCGTTAGGTCGCTGAAGATGAAGCAAGCCGCGGCAAGAACGGAAATGTTGCGGAAGGATGAGGCATTTTTCAACACATACCCTGCATGGACTGACATTGAATTCTCGAACACGATCGGAATGGCGCAAATGATGAACGAGGTGGCAGAAAAGAACAAGAGAAGAGCTCTGAATGGGGCCGCTACAGCACCTTGGGTAGTTTTCTGTAGCCAGCGTCTGACAAATTCGTTAATCGGCTTCAAGCAACTTTGGACGCGCTTGTACTTGCCGAGGTATCTAGAGTGCTGACTGTGGGCCAGTGCCAACAACAGCCAGCTAGAGTGAACCAGGTCTGTGCTCTTCGATGACGTCAGAAATTTGTCCATACGACTCAGCTCAAAGCCGTTGTAAATATTATCCCGAAATTTTTCCGAATTCCGTAGTCCGAAGGTTGCAAAGCAATGAAAGATTGCGAATGAGCCAGCGAAGATCGCTACAAGATGGTGAAACTCAACATGGTTGGGGTCTAGCGACACAAAAGATTGTATCGCCTTGCCTTTGATCTCCTTGGAAGAGTAAGCATGAGCGAAGGTTGCGTAAAATGTAAAGACCCAGCAGAAGTGCATAGCAATGTTAAAGTTGCAGTTTTGAAGTAGGCGGCACTCTCCGATCTCATAGCCTCCGGCAGCTTTACCACCGGCTCTCATCACGCAACCGAGTGGCTCGGCGTAAAGAAATACGATTGCGGGAAACAAAGACAGCGCCAAGGCGCAGCTACCGTGAAGGTGCTCATTGATATTTTTGAACGCCTTGTTGTTACGACGAATCGCCCTCTTGATTATCTTTTTCTGGGCATCAATCGACGATTTCCACTCTCTGTAGACTCCTTCCGACGAGTTTGCAAAGCACTGAATCGAAGCAGCTGCAATTCTCATGTCTTGCTCCAACTCTCCGTATATTTTTTTCCGAACTCTTCTACTTCTCTCCCAATTATCCACATTTCGGTTAACGAATTTCTGGGAAACTTGTTTGCTCAATATTTGTCGCGTAGGAGTTTCGGCATTTTTTTCGGCCGTAGCTGCTTCAGTCGTCGTATTGGGCGATGTTCCTCCATGGTAAATATCAGCAAGCTCAAGACCAGGTGGCTCGGCATTGCTGAAGCTTGCTTCCATGTCTGCTCTAACGTCGGACCCGAATCTACCGTTATCACAATCATCGCGCCCAAGTTCAAAGCCATCAATGACCTTCTCTGAGCCGTGCTGAAGATTTGAAAGAACTCGAAAAGGAGAGTTTAGATTTTCACTCCCAAAGGTATCAGGAATCATTGGCACCGCCCTCGTTGACTTGCTCCAGAGCCCGAGCTCCACCACCGCGTCCTTCAATGCGTCGAGCTCACGGCGCAATACTTCGATCTCTTTCCCATTAGGCATGAGAAGGAGTGCGCTCGACTTTGCTTGCACAATACTAGTCAATACAGCATCTTCTTTGTTTCTGGCGTTATCCTTGACAATCGTCTTCGCTGCCGCTAGAAATTTGGAATTAGGTTGCCCTTTTTGGGAATCTTTTAGTTGTTCTTGGGCCATAGCAGTCATTTGGTGCAATAAATTAACCCTGGAATTGGCAAACCATCTATGAATCAGAAATATTACCGGGGACCAACCGGTATTCGCTAAGCAGCTCCGAAAACGTGCACTCCTAAATTGTTCGTCGTGTATCTCTTTGGAATACAAAAAGTAATTTCCGAGTATTTGGCAGGGGAAAAATACTCCAAAGGAAGCGTAGACAAGTCCTTTGTTGACCCCACGTTTCGGAAGCGGCTGTCCAAAAAAGTGAATCGCCACTAGAACCATTTGAAAAGGGAACAAGTCGCTGGAATGTATGCGCCATTTTTCCACAAACGTTCTGTTCTCCTCCGTTGGCTCCAGACTGATGGTGTAGTACAAAAATGTGAGGTTCAGGAGGCAAAAGGTGAAGACGAGGAATTCAATCCAGACTCGTAATAAGGGTGATATTTCTGCACGATGTAAAGGTGTAGGGAGGAATGGGTGGCGGTAAGTAAGTGAAAGGATTTCTTCTAGTGTTCTATTCCGCAGTGTTTCGGCTCTCTCTCACCTGCCGGGTGTAGCGTTCGAAGTTTGTTTCGCATTGACTTCAAACTATCCATAGGCGCCAACTGAACAAGGGGGACCGAAAGAAGCAGCAACAAGCCGAGGCCATTGAAAATCGAGCGAAACCCGGCTTCCCTCTCGGTGAGATAAATCACATCAGTGGTGTTGGCTTGAACAGTCTGGTTCAAGTACGTCTCGTAAGGTCTCACCATGACACTAGCACTTGCAAAGAAAAAACTCACGTAAACGCCAACCATTGCCAAGATGAGAATCTGCAGTCCCTCGCGGCCCGTTCTGAAGTCAAATCTCAATATATCGTCTATACCATATTGATCAGACAATTGAGGGATGACAAAGAGTTTGAAAAAAGCAACCACTACGAAAAACCAGCTCATTAGCTCGTTGCTGTCAACCTCGTCTACGCAAAATTTAACCCTCTCGCCCAAGTTGTCATCGTCCATTAAGCAAGAAATCGTCGGACCACAGACATAGAGAATGCTTGTCGCAGTGGATACATACACCTTGGGGGTCATCTCGAGCCTGTAAGCGTTCAAAGATTTAGTAAATCTCAACATTATTTTCTCATTGCAATCACTTGTCTGTGAGCCATCACCTTCATTCCCGTTCTTGGCATATTTAGTATTGGCATACTTTGTTGTTGCGCGAGTTTTCATCGTATCCTCTAGAATATTTAACGAAGTGTTGCAAATTCTTTTGAGCGTCACTGTAGCAAAGCAAAAGGCCGCATTTGCAAGAAATGACGACGACTCAAACCCCTCAATTTTTGTTGCACAAATGTATGTCCTTGTTGCTGGCGTGAGGAAGGTAGCGACAAAAGCGGACCTGCAGAGAAGAATAGTCAGAATATCATGAGAATGAACCCGCAGAGCAGAATAGGCTCCGCTAGCAGAGCAGAACAGAAATATACTCACCAATGCGTAATCGCATCTTTGGGCCGAAGCGCCATGCATGCCATCATATTAAGGAAGACAAGCGGCATAAGGGCGATCAAAATATACTCGTAAAACAATTTGTCATGGTCAGTCGAGTTTTCACTAAAGTATCCCTTGGAACAGACTAAGAAAATCGAGAAGTTTCCGCACACAAGCAAGCTAACCCAGAACCCATGACAGCGGGCTGGATTTGGCTTTGCCACTCCGACAGATTGCCGTCTTGGTACACTGCTGCCATAAAGATCTGAATTGGGCGCTGACGAATTCTCAGAGACTGACCGTCGCTTTAGTAAAATCGGGTTATCTGAGGCAGAGGTGTCCATTCAATGTGGTAGGAGATGGAGAATTTTTGTATTGGTTGAGCCTTAATCTTCTTTTAGCAAAAACAAACCTGAACAAGTGCTTTCATCCGTATATTCTTGAGTGGCTCTTCAGTGGATTTTTAATTTTCAGAACTACGATTTGGAAGTGGGAGAAACTTCATGGGGGGTGCTTAAGTTGGCTTAAGAATCCAAAAAAAACAAAAACAACCAACTCACTTTATTTAGTTATTGCTTCAACAAATTTACGATTCTTAATGAAAACAAAAACGCCCGCTAACCCCTGGTCATAACGAATGTATTGCCGTTTCACTCATTTATGATGACGTGAATAAAAGGGGAGTGCTCCACCTGAGTGCTTACATCTTTGGTTCAACACACGATGAATCAAAAGCCACACTAAAGCCACGCCACGCTATCAAAGTAAGTGTTAATGGAGATTGAATATAAGTAACAAGTACACGTAGATTTTACGCTGCCTAAACATCGCATATTATTTTAAGTGTCAGTGTATCTCCCGAAGGAGCACAAGACGAAGGGGTGCAAGTAAGATCCTTGGAAGGATACTAATTAATTTAGTACTCCTCTCCGAAGTCCTCCTCCTCGCCCTCTCCCTCGGCGGACTCGGCTCCGACCTCCTCGTAATCCTTCTCGAGGGCGGCAAGATCCTCACGGGCCTCGGAGAACTCTCCCTCCTCCATACCCTCTCCGACATACCAGTGGACGAAGGCACGCTTGGCGTACATAAGATCGAACTTGTGGTCAATGCGGGACAAGGCCTCAGCGATGGCGGTGGTGTTGGCAACCATGCAGACGGCACGCTGGACGCGGGCAAGATCTCCTCCGGGGACGACGGTGGGGGGCTGGTAGTTGATGCCGCACTTGAATCCAGTGGGGCACCAGTCGACGAACTGGATGGTCCTCTTGGTCTTGATGGTGGCAACGGCGGCGTTGACATCCTTGGGGACGACATCTCCACGGTACATGAGGCAGCAGGCCATGTACTTTCCGTGGCGGGGGTCGCACTTGGTCATCATACCGGCGGGCTCGAAGACACTGTTGGTGATCTCACTCACGGACAGCTGCTCGTGGTAGGCCTTCTCGGCAGAGATGACGGGAGCATAACTGGTAAGCATGAAGTGGATACGGGGGTAGGGCACCAGGTTGGTCTGGAACTCAGTGATATCGACGTTCAAGGCACCATCGAAACGGAGACTGGCAGTCAAAGAGGAGATGACCTGGGCAATCAACCTGTTAAGGTTGGTGTAGGTGGGCCTCTCAATGTCAAGGTTGCGACGGCAGACGTCGTACAGGGCCTCGTTATCCATGCAGAAGGTGCAGTCGGTGTGCTCGAGGAGACTGTGGGTGGAGAGCACACTGTTGTAGGGCTCAACGACGGCGGTAGACACCTGGGGGGAAGGAGAGATGGCGAAACTCAACTTGGACTTGCGTCCGTAGTCGACAGAAAGCCTCTCAAGAAGGAGACTTCCAAGACCAGATCCGGTTCCTCCTCCGGTGGCGTGGAAGACAAGGAATCCCTGAAGGCCGGTGCAGTTATCGGCGAGCTTCCTGATGCGGTCAAGGACAAGGTCAACAATCTCCTTTCCGATGGTGTAGTGTCCACGGGCGTAGTTGTTGGCGGCATCCTCCTTTCCGGAGATGATCTGCTCAGGGTGGTAGAGCTGCCTGTAGGTTCCAGAGCGGACCTCGTCACAGACGGTGGGCTCCAAGTCAACGTAGACGGCACGGGGGACGTGCTTTCCAGCTCCAGTCTCGGAGAAGAAGGTGTTGAAAGCGTCATCACCTCCACCGACGGTCTTGTCGGAAGGCATCTGGCCGTCAGGCTGGATACCGTGCTCGAGGCAGTAAAGCTCCCAGCAGCCGTTACCGGTCTGGATACCGGCCTGGCCCATGTGGATACTGATGCATTCTGTGGGAGGTGGGGGGGAGAGGGAGGTGGGGAGTCAGAGTTTTGAAAACGGAAATAATAATGAACCCACAGAACAGCAGGTTCACACGATTTCAGTGAGAGTAAACACGGCAGTGTCGTCGTCTGAACACATGAACAGCCCAAATCAAGGACAGGGGGAGCTTACAACCACCCTGAGTCAAATCATAGGCGTTCGTTTTATAAAACGGTAACGAAGCCAAATTTTGAATCAGGACGAAGACATTCTGAGACACTCAGGGTAAAATTAATCCACTCGCGCGCACGCTGTTGCCATAGGTTTGCTCACCTCTCATGTTTTAAAGTTTGGGGAATGTATTATAGACTTGAAATCGATAATGGTGGTCCACAACTCAAAACGACAAGCATTTTTTATCATCAAAGCTTTTTGTATCTTTTAGAAATTTTTATCTTGGTCAGTGTTTTTTATTTATGATACGGACGTGTTGATAGGCTTTAAAAAATATATACCTGCTTATTGGGAGAGGTTTCCTACAGATACACATTTTGCTCCTCTGAGAATTCCAAGTCCGGATATTAACAGTACCGTGCGGTTCGAACGCGTTGCGACCAGTATGCGGTCCATATATTGTTGTAAAATGATAATTAGCGTAGCAAACACCTCAATCTACATTTAGTTATTGCAATACAAAGCATCACTTAGAACAAATCCTTGAACATGTTGCAGAACTCCTCAAAGTTGAGTTCACCGCTCTTGTTTCTGTTGACTTCCGCGAGTATACTAGAAAGTCCGCCGTCGTCCGTGTCATCGTCGTCCCCGAAGAGAGTCGGTGAATGCGTACCCCCAAGGTTCTTTTTGGTCTGACTGTACAGTTCCCTGTTAGCAATGAGTGCATCCTTTATCTCCAGGGTGCTAACGGTGCCGCTGTCGTCCGCGTCGTAGAGCTCGAAGAGCTGCTTCAGCTGTTCGATTTTCTCGTTGGTGAGATTGATCCTCCGAGCTCCTTCCGCCTCTTGCCGGTAAATATCGACGGAAGGAAGCTCTGGCAACCTGATGTAGTCAAGGGCTTCAGTCATTTCCGACCTCTTCATGTAGGGAAAGAGCGCCGCGAATACCGTGTCCAAGTCGACCATGCCCCTGTTTTTATGCCCAGAGTTTCGGGTCATCTGCTGTAAGCTCTTGGCAAAGTGGGGGCGGGCATAGATGTCCTCCTCCTCGAAAAGGCTATGCAGGCTGATTTTACCCTTGAGATAATCGACATGTTCTGAATCATGCTTCTCACCAAGCTTCTTCCCCTGATTATATTTTGCCTCGTTAACCCTGCAAAAGACATCGCTGACGATAAGCACTTCCTTGACGCTATATGGTCCGAAGAATTTCTTGGAGTGGAGCCGTTGATGGCGCTCACTAGTAGTCTCTCCATTGGCTGTGGACGAAGCCTGGAGGCGGTGGCGCTGAATGGCAAACTTCTTGGCCGTAGTGAGGTCTTTTTTGTGGAGTGTCAACACGTTGTTCGCGACGAGACCAAGACCGTCGCCCAGCGCCCCCTTTGGTGGATCCTTTTTGTTCGGAATAGGAGACAGAAGTAATTTAGTCTTCTTCGTGCTCCCCCTCATCTTTGTGTCCCCTTCCTTTGGTGGCCTCCTTTCTACCCCTCCCGTCTTCTTTTGGTCCCCATTTTCTATACTAAACACGCGCTCTGCAAATCTCTCGACCCTCTTTTTCCATGCCTCTCTGTTCCTAGCGCTCTGCTCTGCCAACTCGTTGAGATTGACAAGGTTTGACATTCCCCCCATGCCTGTTTTGGCAGAACCAGGACCGATGTAATGACCAACTACTGAAGAGGTGTGAAGGTCGATGCGGTGGTCTCGGTTCATACTTGGTCGGTCACTTTTGCCCTTTGCAGACGAAAGGGGAGAAGGTGATGTTCTGATGAGGTAGTCATCCTCGTCGTTTTTGTCTCCTTCCCCAGCAGTTTCCCCTCCCGCGACATCGTCTCCTTTTGCCTCTTCTCCGCTTCTTTCCTCTCCACTCCCAGCACCCTCAGCATTCTCATAAGTCTGCGCACCATCAAAGCTCTCCTCGCCATCAGCCCTTTCTTCTTCACTCCTTCTCCGTGACCTTTTCCCTGCATTCCCTCCTTTCCCCCTCCAGCTCCTTATCTCCCCCAATTTCTCTTTCATAAATTCGCTCTCTACGCTGAGCTCCCTCGCAAGATTTTCCTTGGCGATGCTCGATCGTCCAGCCGCGGCGGCGATCTTTCCCTTCTCGACATAGAGGTTGGCATAGAGCCTCTTCTGACGGTTGACAGACGTTATGCCCCAGTTATCCGGGTCATCAGCGTCGAGATCGAGGACTATTTTACTGGTATTAGTCCTGCCTCCTTTACGAGGCCCCAATTCATCTTTGGAGTTGTCTCTTCTGTCCCCCTTTATGTCAGACGGCCCGAGGTTCTGAATACTGTCGAGGGCTGACATCGCGTCAGGCTCAGGCGGGGGGAGGTTCTTGCGGAAAGGGGACGTTATAACCGTCCTCGAGCCACCTGATGCCACTTTAGAGGTTTCCGATGCCGGGTCGTCCTTCTTCTTCCTTTTTTTCTTCCTCTTCTTCCTTCCAACACCATACCCTACACCTCCTTCCAGATCTTTCTCCTTCCTCTTTTCCCTCTCCCTCAACTTCCTCATCTCCCTCTCTTGCTTTCTCGTCCTCTCCTTCATGACTTTCTCCCTGAGCAACTCCTTCGGTGTTTTCTGCCACGTTTCCATCCCTAGGAGCTGGTTAAAGAGGAGGTTCTTTTCCTCCTCCCATTGTGCGCCGATGAGACCTTTTGGACCATGTCCATGAAATACGAGTTCAGAGTAGCTTTCCTCGTCATCGTAAGAATCGCCTTCTTCTAAATTTCCTTCGCTTTCTTGGCCTGTTTGAGTGAATCCGGTGGGACTCAGTCCCGTAGGACTTGGACTTTCGGAAGGAAAGCTGCTTGATTGACCAGGGGTTGGAGATGTGCCATCGAGGGTCTCCATCTTGGCAGAAGGGGCACGGGAGGGAGTATGAGGAGGGCTCACACGTGGGCTGACCCAAGGTTTCCCTTCACTTTCGCCAACGCCCAAAGCATCTTCTTCGTCCAGTCTTTTTTTCCCGCCTTCCCGGCTGGCTTCCCTGGCCCTCTTCTTCCTACTAGCAGGCGTCCTACTCCTGATAATCGCCATCTCTTCGGCCATCCTGGCTTGCTTCTTGCTGTGCATCCTATCGTCCCTTTCCATAACCTTCACACGTCGGAGCACTTCCTCTGCTTCCCTCGTCCTCTGCTCCGCCATCTCGTCTTTGTCGACCCGGAAGTCCCACAACCTCTTCAAGTGTACGTCAACATCCCTTCCTCTGGTGAGAACCCCCTTACACTCCCGTCCCCTAGGGTCCCACACATGGACGCACCTGTCGGAACTACTGGTAATAAGAGACGGGGGGGACTTGATAATCTGCAGCGATCGTACAGAGGAACCGTGGGCAGGAAACGCTGCGATCAATGGCACATCAGACGGGAACAGCTGAGAGGACTGAAACTGAGGGACCGTGCGGCGCACACGCGACCGTTTGTTA
>ERZ651776.5651-NODE-5651-length-10676-cov-3.260779_pt1 | contig 10676 bp, 10 predicted proteins | sample MGYA00514761_ERZ651776 | MGnify/ENA metagenome assembly ERZ651776 | reverse complement strand
ATATAGGTTTGATGATTGGGTTGCCATCCTACTTGGCAAGTCTGTATAGCCAATAACCTTGACCTTATTTTTTGTTTCAACCATTTTGTTAGGAATAGTTACTTCACAATTACCACCTTGTTCAGCTGCAAGATCAACAACAATTGAACCAGGTTTCATTAAATCAACCATTTCTTTAGGCCAAAGCTTTGGTGCAGGCATACCAGGAATTAGAGCCGTTGTAATAACTATGTCAATTTCTGGGGCTTGTTCTCTGAAAAGTTCCATTTCTTTTTTTATAAATTCTTTAGAAGCTGGTTTTGCGTAGCCACCTTCACCACTTCCGTCAGATGTAAAATCTAACATAAGAAACTCTGCGCCCATAGATTCAATCTGCTCAGCTACTTCAGGTCTAACGTCAAATGCTCTAACAATAGCACCCATCGACTGAGCAGTTCCAATAGCGGCTAATCCAGCAACTCCAGCCCCGATAACAAGAATTTTAGCTGGGGGAACTTTTCCAGCAGCAGTAATTTGACCTGTGAAAAATCTACCAAATTGATTTCCAGCTTCTATTACAGCCCTATATCCTGCAATATTAGCCATTGATGATAAGGCATCCATTTTTTGAGCTCTACTAATACGAGGAATCATATCCATAGCTTGAACTGTGACTTTCTTTTTGCTCAGAGAATCAAGTAAAGCCTTATTTTGTCCAGGCCATATAAAACTAATGATATGCTGATTTGGTTGGATTTTTGAAATTTCAGATTTTTCTGGTCCTCGAACCTTTAAGATTATATTAGAGTCTTTCCAAAGTTGGGAAGCACTTTTAACAATTTGAACACCAGCGTCTTTATAGTCCTTATCAGAAAAATTTGATGTTAATCCAGCACCTGTTTCCAAAAGACAAGTATAACCCAGTTTTTGAATCTGTTTTGCGCTTTCAGGTGTCATAGCAACTCTTGCTTCGCCTTTGAATATCTCTTTTGGACTCCCAACAATCATCTAAAAACTCCGTCAATAACTATATATTCTAATGATAACAAATTAATATATTTATACAAAAAAAAACCGCTAATAATTAAGCGGTTTGGTAAATACATTAAGACAATTCTATACCTATAACTAGTAACCTTCTCTTTCTAATCTTTTTCTCATGAGTTTTCTAACTCTTCTTGTACTTTCTGCCATTTCCCTAGCTCTTCTTTCAGAAGGTTTTTCATAGGCTCTTCTGTTTTTCATTTCCCTAAACATTCCTTCTCTTTGCATCTTCTTTTTTAATACTCTAAGAGCTTGATCTACATTGTTGTCACGAACAGAGACATACATATTTTAAAACCTATAATTATTAGCAAAATAGCGGAATACCATAATACATTGTATGTTTGCAAGTAATTTAATTATTTTTAGCATTTAATTGAAATTAGGTATTATATGGACTAATTATATTAATATGTATTTATAAATATGGTTCTATGACAAAAAATCAATCTGATAAAAAAGAATTAAAATTCAAATTAGTTAAAGCCATGTTAACTCATGTTCCTTTTGATGGTTGGGGATGGGGTTCGCTTGAACAAGGCGCCGTTGACATAGCTTTTCAACCAAAATTGAATTCTGAAGGCCGTAAAATTATCTATCAAGAATTATTTAAAAATGGATCAATCGATTTTATAGAGACATTTTCAGGAATGATAGACGATCAAATGGAAGAAAGTTATGAGTCATTGGTCTCAAAACCAGATAGAATTCCTCAAAAGATAAAAACGCTTATTTTAATTAGGCTAAATTTGTGTCAAAAATATAAGGAAGCGGTAAGATCATCAATCTCATTGACAGCTATTCCTAAAAATTCAAAGAAATCTCTAAAAATCTTGTATAGAACTTGTCACAGAATTTGGAAAATGGCAGGTGACACATCAACAGATTTTTCATTCTATACTAAAAGAATTTCACTTGCTGCTGTTTACTCATCAACTTTACTTTTTTGGTTAAATGACGTTTCAAGTAAACAGGATGAGACTTCAGCATTTTTAGATAGAAGACTTTATGATATTTCACAAATTTCTAATCTAAAAAAGCCTTTTTCTACGCTAAAGAAAATTAAGAAAAATATTAATAATAATAAAAATACTTTAGGTATTAAATCTTTTTTAGATATTTTTAAAAAAATTAATCAAGTAAGAAAATCAAGTTTCAGTTAAAATTTATTTAAATCATTAATATGCCAATTAAAATACATGATAACCTACCTGCTAGAAAAGTTCTTCTAAATGAACTTGTTGATGTAATAAACAGCTCAAACGCAGAGAAGCAAGATATTAGACCATTAAGATTTTTACTATTAAATCTAATGCCAAAAAAACTTCAAACAGAAGTTCAATTTGCCAGGTTAATCGGAGCGTCGCCTTTGCAAATTGAATTAACCTTGATGACTACTAATACCTATTCTCCTAAAAATACTAAAAAAGAACATTTAATTGAATTTTATAAAACTCTAGACGAGATCAAAGATAATTTTTATGACGTTTTAATAATTACCGGTGCTCCTATTGAAACAATTAATTTTAAGGATGTTCAATACTGGCAAGAGTTGAACACTATAATTGAGTGGTCATTAACAAACGTGTTTAGAAGAATAGGCATATGTTGGGGTGCCCAAGCATTACTAAAAGTACTATATAACGTTGAAAAACATACAATGGCTGATAAGTTGTTTGGAGTTTTTGACCATAATTTAAACCAAGAAAAAAAATATAGATTACTTCAAGGTTTTATAGATAGATTTCCTATGCCAGTTTCTCGTTACACTGAGGTTAAAGAGGCTGAAATAAAAAGTGCTGGTTTAGAAATTTTAGCCCTTTCCAAAGATTCAGGTGTCGGAATGGTTAGATGCCCTAAGTCAAAAGATTTATTTATTCTTAATCACCTGGAGTATGATGCTATTACTTTGAAAGAAGAGTTTTTAAGAGATAAATCAGAAAATATTAGCATTGATATTCCACAAAATTATTTTCCAGATGATGATGTTTTAAGAGACCCCATTAATAGGTGGCGACCATATGCTTTTTTATTATTTTCTAATTTTATAAATGAAGTTTATCAAGATGTTCCATTCGAATTTTGTAAAAAATAGTCTAACTTATTTGTTTATTTAAATGGCCCATTTTCCGCCCTGGCTTAGTTTCATTTTTACCATATAAATATAAAATATAATCTTGGTCTTTAGATGTTTCTCTTATTATATCTTCATATTGACCTATTAAATTTGTCATTTCCCATTTTCCGTTTGATTTAACATCTTTAACAGGTAAGCCGCACATTGTTCTAATTAAAATATCAAATTGACTATTATCACAACCATTTAAAGTCCAATGAAATGAGTTGTGGGGTCTTGGTGCTATTTCGTTAAAAACTATACTACCGTCTAAAAGCTCAAAAAGTTCAACAGCTAAGATACCATAAAGTCCTAAATTTTCAGATAGTTTTTTTGTTTTTAGCTTGAGGTCTTTATCAGCATCCATATTTAGAATAGCTGGTGCAATAGTTTTTCGTAAAATTCCATTTTCATGGTAATTTTGTGATATTGGGAAAAAACCTTCTGAATTATCTGTACTTTTAAAATACATGATAGAGATTTCTCTTTTAAATTCCAAAATTTCTTCTAGAACACATTCAACAGAACCAAGATTTTCCCATACTTCAAACAAGTTAGAGTGTTTATTAATTCTGACTTGCCCTTTGCCATCATAACCTAATGAATTTGTTTTTAAAATCCCACCTTTTTCCATTAACTTGGATGCAGTAATTAAATCATCTGTATTTTTAATTAAATACCATTTAGGTGTTTTAAATCCTGATTTTTCAGCTATTTCCTTTTCTTTTGATCTGATTTGTGCAGATCGGAAAACTTTACTATTAGGAATTACAGAAGTTTTGTTTGCTAAAAGTTCTAGTGTTTTTGAGGGTATGTTTTCAAACTCTGATGTGGCACAAACAACATTATTTGAAAATTCAACTAACTTATCAAAATCATCCCATTCACCGTGTGTAAAACTGTTAACCACAGTTTCGGCAGGGTTGTCACCTTTAGGACAATACAAATGAGTTTTATATCCAGCTTTTGTAGCAGACATAGCTATCATTTTACCTAGTTGCCCACCTCCAAGAATTCCTAATATATTATTTTTGTTTGGAAGTATTCTATTTCTAGGTTGATTAATCATTTTCTATATTTGGGGTTATTGGAACTTCGTTAGTTTGTTTTGCTAGCCAGCTTTTTAGAGAAGCATTAACATTAATGTTATAAACAGAAAGTATTTTAGCAGCATAAATTGCAGCGTTGATTGCGCCAGGCTTACCTATTGACATTGTCGCGACAGGGACGCCAGCAGGCATTTGAACTATGGAAAGTAGACTATCCATACCTTTTAAAGCAGAACTTTCAATAGGAACACCAATTACGGGTATGTGTGTGTGAGAAGATATCATTCCGGGTAAATGTGCAGCCCCTCCAGCACCTGCTATAATAACATTAAAACCTTGGCTTTCTGCATTTTTTGCAAAATCAAACATTCTCTCAGGAGTTCTATGTGCAGATATAATTTTAGTAACAACAGGAATTTCCAAATCCCTAAGTGTTTTTTCTGAGAATTTCATTGTTTCCCAATCACTTTGACTACCCATTACTAAGGCAACAGAAGGAGGATTATGTTTATCATTCATAATTTATCTCTTTATAGAAATATAACTTGTCTTTTATGTAAGTTATTCTAATTAAAAGTTTTTAATTTACTAGTCAGTGTTTATATTTTCACTGTCATTTGTCTCAACAGATCCACCTGATTTAATAATAGCCTCATCTAAATCTTCTTGGCTACACAAACTTAGTAAAACCGGGTGTTTGGCTGTTATATTAGAAATATTCCAATGGCTTCTAGTTCTAATTTTTTCGATAGTGTCTTTTGTTGTTCCAATCAATTTTGAAATTTGATTATTCTTAACTTCTGGATGGTTTTTTACTATCCATGCAATAGCATCTGGCTTATCACCTCTTCTGGCGAGAGGTATATATTTTGGACCTTTGTTTTTTGTTTTAGGTTCATACGATAATGACGAAGCTCTTTTTAAAAATAGGGATGGGTCATTACAACATTTATCTATTTCATCTTGAGTTAGTTGTCCATTTTGAATTGGGTCAAAGCCAATAATTCCTTGACCAACGTCTCCATCTGCAATTGCTTGAACTTCCAAAGCATGAAGATTACAAAATTCGGCGATTTGTTCAAAAGTTAATGTGGTGTTATCAATTAACCAAACAGCAGTTGCTTTTGGCATTAAAAGTGAAGACATTATTTAAACTCCGTTTGTCTTTTTAAAGACAATAAAATTACATACAACAAAATTGTTATATCTTGCATCAGTATAATGATTAATTTTCTGAAACTTTTCAATTTTTAAGTTGAATTCTTATTTTTGTCAATCTAAGAACTCTATATTTTTTTTGGTAGAGGTAACATATATTTTGGAAATATAACGCTTACTTTATAGTGCGAGAAATCGCATTTTAAGTTATTATCATTTTCAAATAAATAAAGTTGGGATAATTTAATTTGTGCTATTCCATAATGAAAATTATCAGTTGTCTTTTCAGTAATGGAAACCACTTCTCCTATTTCAATGTCATTTAGTAAAATACGCTTGTCTTTGATTTCGTCTAATTTAAAAAGTGATAGATAATCATTTTCAAATTTTATAGGAACATATTTCTTTTTAACTAAACCTTTCCATTTAATTCTAGCGTTGACTTCTTGACCAATAAAACAACCTTTATCAAAACTAATTCCACCTAATAAATCTAAATTTATTTCAGATGGTAGTGTCATATTAGGTTCGATTTCCGACGGACCCTCTAAAATACAGTTATTAAACCTCAAAAAATCATAAAAACTTCTGTCATAAATAGTTTTAAGTATACTCTTATCTTTACAATAAATTCGTCTTATTTCTTTATTAAGAAATCTTTTATCAGTAAATGTATTGCTGGTTTCGATGTTTTCATTAGATACAAAAACCTTGTAGTCTGTACTTTCTATTTCGACTTCTTTTCTTAGGTTATACATATTAATTTTTTTTATTAGATCATTGATCTGGTTTTTGTCGCACTCGATATTAATGGAAGGGTAGTTGTTACGATTATCAGATGGATTAATGCTAATTAACATATCGAAGAGAATTCGTCCTTGAGGTGATAATAAGGCGCATGGAGCTACTACATTATGCTCTAATTTTTTTAAATCAGTTGTCAGAATATTATTAAGAAATTCGATACATTCAGGCCCTAAGACTTTAAAAACTATCCTGTTCTCAAGAAAAGTATTAATTTTTTCCATTATTAAACATCAATTTTATTGATTGCACTTATTACAGCTAAAATTGGCGCCACAGTAATACTTGTATCAATTCCACATCCAAAAATGGAATCTTTTCCATCATTAAATTTAAGTTCTACATATGCTGCAGACTCAGCTTTGGAAGTTGCACTTCTTGTATTTTGACCAAAATCTTCAAGAGTAAATTTTAATTTAAAATTTTCTCGCATACCATTCACAAAAGCAGAGATAGGACCATTGCCTTGAGAAGAGAATTGAAAGATTTCACCCTTAAAACTAACTTTAGCATTAATTATCTCTAAGTTTGATTCTCTGTTGGCACCTTCAACTTTAAAATCAATTAATTCATATGGACCTTTGATTAAAAAGTTTTCTGAAAAAGTTTTCCATATCACTTCACTAGTAATTTCGCGGCCAGTTTGATCAGCTATTTTTTGTACTTTTGAAGATAACTCTATTTCAGCTTTTTTAGGTAATTTAATGTGATAATCAGTTTCTAACAGCCATGCGGTTCCACCCTTGCCTGATTGGCTGTTAACTCTAATTATGGCCTCATATGTTCTACCGATATCTGCAGGATCAATTGGTAAATAGGGAACAGCCCATTTGTTACTTTTTGTTTTTTCTATATTTTCCATTCCCTTTCTTATGGCGTCTTGATGACTCCCAGAAAAAGCTGTGTGAACAAGAGATCCTGCATACGGATGTCTTTCATGAACTGGAAGTCTATTACAGAACTCAGCTGTTTCAATTAAATCATTAATCTGACTGAAATCCAGATTAGGGTTTATACCTTGGGTTAACATATTTAGACCTAGTGTTACTAAATCTACATTACCTGTTCTTTCTCCGTTTCCAAACAATGTTCCTTCTACTCTATCAGCGCCTGCCATTAATCCTAATTCTGTAGCAGCTATTGCGGTACCTCTATCATTATGAGGGTGGAGTGATAGTATTACTCTTCCCCTATCACTAAAATTATTTCCCATCCATTCAATTTGATCTGCGTGAACATTGGGAGTAGACATTTCTACTGTTGCAGGTAAATTTATTATAACGGGCTTTTCTTTTTTTGCTTCCCAAACATCTAAAACTGCTTCACACACCTCTAAGGCATATGGTAATTCAGTCCCAGTAAAACTCTCTGGAGAGTACTGTAATCTTATATTTGAGTTATTAAGTTTATGGAGATTTTCAGCAATTATTTTTGCCCCATCGGTAGCAATTTTCTTCACTCCTTGCATGGTTTCTTTAAAAACAACTTCTCTTTGTAAAGTGCTAGTCGAATTATAAAGGTGCATAATTGCATTTTTACAACCTTTAAGGCTTTCAATAGTTTTTAATATCAGAGGTTTTCTTGATTGAGTTAAAACTTGAACGGTCACATCTGAAGGAATATGTCCATCTACGATTAATTCCCTTACAAAATTAAAATCAGTTTCAGAAGCTGATGGGAAGCCGATTTCAATTTCTTTAAAACCCATTTTAACTAATTGTTTAAACATTCGCATTTTTCTGATTGAGTCCATTGGTTCAACCAGAGCTTGATTGCCGTCTCTTAAATCAACTGAGCACCAAGTGGGAGCTTTTGTGATAATATTATTTGGCCATTGCCTATTATCTATTTTAACTGCTGGATACGGATCATATTTTTTATGGCTGTTATTCATAATTCTTTACCTTAATTTAAGTTTATAGCTTAATTTAATTAATTAATAAATTTATCCCGAACTCCTTAGAGCACGGGATGCTTAATAAATTTAATAAACTGAGAGGTTTTGAATTATATTTATGTATCATAATAAAACTTTATCAATTCCATTAATGTTAAGTCAAGTTTTTACAATAATATAAGTTTTTTTAATATTGCCAAATACAATGTTTAAAACTACTTTGCATTGAAATAGATACAATACAACTAATTATTCTATATAGGGTTTTAATGAAGGACATTAAACTAATAAGAAATTTCTCAATAATAGCCCATATTGATCATGGGAAATCAACCCTTGCTGACCGACTAATCCAAGAATGTAAAGGGTTAGAGGATAGAGAGATGAAAGAGCAAGTACTTGATAATATGGATATTGAAAGAGAACGTGGTATTACAATCAAAGCTCAGACGGTAAGATTGCTATATAAACATTCAGATAATCAAACTTATACTTTAAATTTAATGGATACTCCTGGCCATGTTGATTTTGCATATGAAGTTTCTCGTTCTTTATCTGCATGTGAAGGATCATTACTTGTTATAGACTCATCACAGGGCGTAGAGGCACAAACTTTAGCTAATGTTTATCAAGCAATAGATGTCAATCATGAAATTGTTACGGTTTTAAACAAAATAGACCTTCCAGCTTCAGAACCAGAACGCATAAGAAAACAGATAGAGGATGTAATTGGTTTGCCAGGAGAGGAAGCTATAGAGGTTTCGGCAAAAACTGGTCAAGGTATTAAAGAGGTTTTATCAACTTTAGTTGAGAGTCTACCGCCTCCAACAGGTAATCCAGAAGCGCCGTTGCAGGCATTATTAATAGATAGTTGGTATGATCCTTATCTAGGCGTTTTAACTTTGGTAAGGGTCGTAAATGGTACTTTAAAAAAAGGTCAAAAAATACGATTTATGTCAACTAAAGTATCACACACTATAGAAAAACTAGGAATATTTACACCTAAAATTCTAAACGTTGATCAATTAGGACCAGGTGAAATAGGTTTTATTACAGCTTCTGTTAAAACAGTTGCAGATTGTAAGGTAGGTGACACAATAACAGAAGACCGTAATCCAGTTTTGACTATGTTGCCTGGTTTCAAACCTTCTGTACCGGTTGTTTTTTGTGGCCTTTTCCCAATGGACAATGCACAATTTTCAGATTTACGTGAGGCTTTGAGCAAGCTCTCTCTTAATGATGCATCATTTAGCTTTGAAGCTGAAACGTCTGCTGCATTAGGATTTGGTTTTAGGTGTGGTTTTTTAGGGTTACTACACATGGAAATCATTAGGGAAAGGTTGTCCAGAGAGTTTGATTTAGACCTTATTTCTACTGCACCATCAGTTGTATATAAGGTTCAAAAGAGTGATGATACAAATCAATTGCTTCACAATCCTGCAGACTTGCCAGATATCAATCACATAAATTTTATTGAAGAGCCATGGATTAGAGCAACTATTATGGTTCCAGATGAATATGTTGGCTCAGTTTTGACTTTGTGTACAGAAAGAAGGGGCGAGCAAATAGATTTAACATATGCTGGAACAAGAGCTATGATTATTTATAAATTACCTCTAAATGAAGTTGTTTTTGATTTTTATGACAAATTGAAAAGTATGACATCAGGTTATGCCAGCTTTGATTATCAAATGGATGATTATAAAAAAGGTGATCTTGTAAGGGTATCGATTTTAGTTAATGGCGATCCTGTAGATGCCTTGGCTATGATAAGCCATCGGGAGCAAGCTGAAACTAGAGGTCGTGCAATATGTACAAGATTAAAAGATTTGATACCTAGGCAATTGTTTAAGGTGGCTCTGCAAGCAGCAATTGGCGGCAAGGTTATAGCTAGAGAAACTATCTCCGCCATGAGAAAAGACGTTACTGCAAAATGTTATGGCGGCGACATAAGCCGTAAAAAGAAGCTTCTAGAAAAACAAAAAGCGGGTAAAAAAAGAATGAGACAATTTGGTAGTGTAGAAATACCCCAAAATGCTTTTTTTGAGGCTCTTAAAATGGGTGATAATTAATTTGTTACTTTATTGATTGATTGTTAGCTCTTTTCCTTCCCGATTTCTTTATTCCAAATGTTATTAGAATAAAACTAAAGAAAGCTAAAACCGGAGCTGCAGGTAGCAATAAAATTGAAGATATAAATGGATGCCAAACAAAGCCTGAGCAATTTAATATTTCTAAAGCAGAGCATGGGTCAACGTATCTGCTTATTATGGTTTCTGTTAATTGAAGGCTTCCAGGTGAAAAGTGAAACCATAATTGACCTAATTGAATTATAGTAGAATTATTCTCAATCTGTGAAATTATATCAAAATAATTACTAACTAATGTAAGTACAAAAGAGACTATTCCTAGAAAAATTAAAAGCCTGCCTATTATCAATTTTTTACCTCAATAAACCTCATATTAATTTAAAAGTTATAATTGTAATTTCAATAAAAGAATAGTTTATATTCACTTGCTCCTTCTAAATTGTTAATGTAGAGTTCTGGTTCTTTGGAGGGGTGGCCGAGCGGTTTAAGGCGCACGCCTGGAAAGCGTGTTGGGGTTAACGCCTCTCAAGGGTTCGAAT
>ERZ651776.5647-NODE-5647-length-10679-cov-10.968497_pt1 | contig 10679 bp, 7 predicted proteins | sample MGYA00514761_ERZ651776 | MGnify/ENA metagenome assembly ERZ651776 | reverse complement strand
AACTGATCAAGATTCCTTAGATAAACCAATCCCAAAAGATACTGAGAGCATTATTAAGCAAGCTGAAGCAGCAATAGCAGAAAAAAAAGAAGAAAATGTAGTTCTTCAGAACCCAGCTCAAGAAAAAAAACAATCAATTATTCAAGTAACTAATGATAGTGATTTAGATCCACTCGAAACTCAAGATTGGATAGAATCTTTATCGGCAGTCATTTCAAAAGATGGAAATCAAAGAGCTCACTTTTTAATTAAAGAATTAATTAACAAAGCATATCGTGAAGGTGCAAATATTCCCTTCACACAAAACACCCCTTACATAAACACAATTCCTCCAGAGGCAGAAGTAAAATCAAATGGAGATCAAAATATTGAAAGAAGAATTAGATCTTTAATTAGATGGAACGCAGCTGCAATGGTGGTTCGGGCAAATAAAAAGTTTCCTGAGCTAGGCGGGCACATAGGTACCTTTGCATCAGCTGCTACATTATACGATGTTGGGATGAACCATTTTTGGAGAGCTAAAAATAATAACTTTGGTGGAGATTTAGTTTATTTTCAAGGTCATAGTGCACCAGGAATGTATGCTAGAGCATTTTTAGAGGGAAGATTGAATGAAAAACAGTTAGATAGTTTTAGACAAGAAGTTAAGCCTGGAGGATTATCTTCATACCCACACCCATGGCTAATGCCTAAGTTTTGGCAGTTCCCAACAGTCTCGATGGGTTTAGGTCCCATGCTAGCAATTTATCAAGCAAGATATATGAAGTATTTGATTAATAGAGGTTTAATAAAAGATGAGGGTCGAAAAGTTTGGGCATTTTTAGGTGACGGGGAAATGGACGAACCAGAGTCTATGGGGGCGATAGGTTTAGCTGCTAGGGAAAAATTAGATAATTTAATATTTGTTGTTAACTGTAATCTTCAAAGACTAGACGGTCCCGTACGAGGAAATGGTAAAATTATTCAAGAACTAGAAGGAAGTTTTAGAGGAGCGGGCTGGAATGTAATAAAAGTAATTTGGGGCTCTTATTGGGACTCACTAATTACTAACGATAAAACTGGTCATTTAGTAAAGATAATGAATGAAACAGTTGATGGAGAGTATCAAGCAATGAAAGCTAGAGATGGAGCTTATGTTAGAGAGAAGTTTTTTGGCAAATATCCAGAAACACAAGAGTTAGTTTCGAGCTTATCAGATAAAGATATTTGGAGATTGAATAGAGGCGGTCATGATCCTCACAAAGTATATGCGGCTTATGATCAAGCCTCAAAAAATCAAGGTAGCCCAACGGTTATTATAGCTAAAACTATTAAAGGATATGGTATGGGTAAAACTGGTGAAAGTGTAAACACTACTCATCAAACAAAAAAATTAGATGTAGATGATTTATTATACTACAGAGATCGTTTTGATGTTCCTTTAACAGACCAACAAGTTAGAAATGTTGAATATTTTAAGCCTGATGAAAAATCTCCAGAAATTAAATATATTAAAGAGAGAAGATTAAACTTAGGGGGCTTCTTGCCCGAAAGAACAACTTACGCAAAACCTATTAAAGCACCTTCAAAAGATATCTTTGATTTTATGAAAGTTTCAACAGGTGAAAAAGAAATGTCAACTACAATGGCTATGGTAAGAATGTTTACAAATTTGCTTAGAGATAAAAATATTTCACCAAGACTAGTTCCAATAATTCCTGATGAAGCAAGAACATTTGGAATGGAAGGTTTTTTTCAAAAAATTGGAATATATGCCCATGAAGGTCAAAAGTATGAACCTGAAGACTCAGCGCAGCTAAGTTCTTACAGAGAAGATAAGAATGGACAGGTTTTAGAAGAAGGAATTAACGAGGCCGGTGCAATGTCTTCTTGGATAGCAGCAGCAACTGCATATACGAATCATGATATTGAGATGATACCAATCTATATTTTTTACTCTATGTTTGGTTTTCAAAGAATAGGTGATTTTGCATGGGCTGCAGGAGATAGTCAGGCAAGAGGATTTTTAATTGGTGCTACAGCAGGAAGAACAACTTTAGCTGGAGAAGGGCTTCAACACCAAGACGGACATAGTCATTTATTAGCCTCAACAATACCAAATTGTGTATCTTATGATCCTACATTTCATTATGAGTTAGCTGTAATCTTTAGAGAAGGCATGAGAAGAATGCATGAGAAGAAAGAAAATGTTTTTTATTATATTACAACAATGAATGAAAACTACTCTCATCCTGAAATGCCCAAAGATAAAAACTGTGAAGAAGGTATTCTTAAAGGAATGTATAAAATTAAAGAATTTAATAAGTTTAAGAAGACAAAAATTCAGCTTTTAGGATCAGGTACTATTCTTCGAGAAATGATGGCAGCAGCCGAAGTTCTTCAAGATGAATATCAAATCGATAGTGAAATTTGGAGTGTAACTAGTTTTAATGAGTTGAGAAAAGATGGAATGGAAGTCGAAAGATATAATCTTTTAAACCCCGATAAAGAACAAAAAATTTCATTTGTTGAAAAATGTTTGGGGAAATCCGAAGGTCCAATAATGGCTGCATCAGATTATATGAGAATGAATTCAGATCAAATAAGACCATATACTAATAAAAGTTTTTACTCTTTAGGAACAGATGGTTTTGGTAGAAGTGATACTAGAAAAAATTTAAGAAAGTTTTTTGAAGTAGATAAAGAGCATTTAGTTGCTTATAGTTTGAGTGTTTTGGCTAAAGAGCAGTTAATAGCTTCAAAATATGCAAAAGAAGCAATAAAGAAATACAATATTGACGGTGAGAAACCAATGCCCACTAAATTATAATGTCAGAAACTGAGATCAAAGTACCAAATATCGGAGATTTTAAAGATGTTGAGATAATAGAAGTTTTGGTTTCTGAAGATCAAACAATTCAAAAAAATGACCCTTTGATTACAATTGAAAGTGACAAGTCCAGTGTGGAAATTCCATCGAACTTTGAGGGTAAAATAAAGACTTTAAAAATAAAAGTAGGAGATAAAGTTTCAGAGGGTGATTTAATATTAACTTTAGAAGGTAAATCACAAACTGAGAAAAGTGATGAAAAAAAACCAAATATTGAAAAAGAGTTCAAAAAAACTAAAGTAACAAGACCAGAAACAGAACAAATATTAATCAAGCAAGTAAAATCATTGTCCCAAGAGACACCGTCAGCAAGCCCAAAAGCCCGAAAATTTGCAAGAGAACTTGGAGTGGATATTACCCAAGTTATGGGAAGTGAAAAAGATGGAAGAGTTATCGAGGATGATATTAAAAAATTTGTTTTATCTAATCAAAAAAACATCAATGAAATTAAAGATGATAAGACAAATAAAATTAAAAATGAATTTGAGCATTCAGATTTTGGAGAAATCGAAATTAAAGATATTCCAAGAGTAAAAAAATTATCTTCAACCTATCTTACTAATTCATGGATAACCATTCCACATGTTACAAACCATGATGAAGCTGATATAACAGAAATGGAGAACTTCAGAAGCTCTCTGACAGATGTGTATACGGGAGAAAAAATTAAGATTACTCCTTTAGCATTTATAATTAAAGCATTAGTAGCGTCTTTAAAAAAATACCCAAGTTTTAATTCTTCAATTGATGAAATTGAAAGTGGAAAAATGACATTAAAAAAATATTTTCATATTGGAATTGCTGTAGACACCCCCAATGGTTTAATGGTTCCTAAAATTAGAAACGCTAATAACAAAAAAATTTCACTACTTAGCAAAGAATTAAGAGAAGTAAGTGAACTTTGCAGAAATTTAAAAATTGATAAAAAGGAATTATTTGGTGGTTCTATGACTATCACGAGTTTAGGTGGAATAGGAGGATCATTTTTTACTCCAATTATAAATTTTCCAGAAGTTGCAATTTTAGGGGTAGGTAAATCTCAAAAGAAACAAATATTTATTAATGGAAAATTTAAAACAAGAACAATGTTGCCTATATCTTTGTCTTATGATCATAGAATTATTGATGGAGCTGAAGCAGCAAGATTCAATAATGATCTCAAAGAAAATCTAGGTAAAAATTTTGCTTATAAGTTAGCTGTTTAATATAAGTTATGACAAAAACTATCTCTTTATTAAGTGCTTTGTTGTGTACACTTATTTGGGGCACAACTTTTATTGCTCAAGATACTGGTATGGACAACATTGGTCCATTCACATTTAATGCAGTAAGATTTTTCATAGGTTTTTTGGCTATTACTCCATTAGTTTTTTTATTTGAAATAAAAAAATTTAAATCTGAGTTCAAATCAGACATTAAAACCTTCATAAATTTGTCATTTTTAATCGGTTTATCTTTATTTTTAGGTTCGGCTTTGCAACAAGTTGCTCTTCTTTACACTGATGTTGCAAATGCTGCATTTTTTACAATTTTTTATGTTCCAATGGTGCCTATCATAATTTTTTTATTTAATAGAACTTCAATTCATTGGAGCGTTTGGCCATCTGTAATTTTATGTTTAATTGGAGGATATTTATTGACAAATTTTTATAACGCAACAGTAAGACTTGGAGATAGTTTAGTAATTCTTGGAGCTTTATTTTGGAGCACTCATATAATTTTTACAGGGATAATTGTAAAAAAATATGATCTTCCACTAACGCTTGGTGCTGTTCAAACTTTAATTGTAGCTTTATTTTCTTTTATAATAGCCCTTATTTATGAAGAGTTTATTTACATAGAAATTATGAAAGAAATAAATTCTATTTTGTATGCTGGTATTTTATCAGGAGGCTTTGCTTTTGTTTTACAAATTTATGCACAAAAAAATATAACCCCTGCCCCAGCAGCAATAATTTTTTCTTTAGAGGGAGTTTTTGCAACTATAGCTGCCTGGTATATTTTAAATCAGATCTTAGATATAAATAACTTACTTGGATGTTTATTTATTTTAATTGGAGTTTTACTATCCCAATTATTACCACTGGTCAAAAAAAGATATTCCTAATAAATTATAGAAAATAAAACCAAAGCTATTAATATTCTATAAATAACGAATGCATTCATTGAAAATTTATTTATGTAAATCAAAAAAAATTTTACCGTTATAAAAGAAAAAATAAATGATGCCACAATTGCAATAACTACTAGATAGTTAAACTCAACCGATCGAGAAAATGCATCTTTTAATCCTAAAAAACTTGCACCCCCTAAGGCTGGAATAGAAAGTAAAAATGATATTTTACTCGAGTCAACTCTATTAAATTTTAATATTCTTGCAGCTGTAATAGTTATACCTGCCCTACTTACTCCTGGCACCAAAGAAAGAATCTGAAATAAGCTTATAAATAGAATTGATTGAAGATTTAAATTTGAAGAAATTTTCTTATCAAATCGATTTCTATCTGCAATAAATAGTACAATTCCAAAAATTAAAGTTGTCCAAGCTATAATTTTAATGTTTCTAAGATCATATATGATGCCAGTTGAATATAAGATATATCCAACAATTATTAATGGAATTGACCCAAGAACAATTAGGCTTAAAAGTCTTTTATTATTTTTGACATCTAGTAAGTCCTTTCTAAAAAAATAGATAATTGCAAACAAGGAACCAAGGTGAAGACTTATATCTATTAATAATGAACTAGATTTAAATTCATATAAACTTGCAACTAATATTAGGTGTGCTGAAGAGCTTATGGGTAAAAATTCTGATATGCCTTGAATGGCTGATAGTATTAAAACTTCTATAATGTTCTGAAACATTTTATCTAACTAGCTTAAAAAATATTCATTTAAAACAATTCGATTTAAGCATATTAGCTATGCAATTATTAAAAATGCCATAAATTCCAAACTAATATGGCTTAATAAGGTCATAATAACTGACCTATTTTAAGCTTTATTTAATAAAAACAATATATAATTTGCCTTAAATTATAAAAATTATGACTGATAAAATGCTTAAATTTGTAAAAATAGGTCAACAAACTCCACCTAAAAGGGAGATTGATGTCAGAAAAAAAGACTTTAATGAGATTTATGACGAATTTATTAGTGATAAAGCTAAAGAGCAATCTAGCAGATGTTCTCAGTGTGGTGTTCCTTTTTGCCAAGTTCATTGTCCCTTAAGTAATAATATTCCTGATTGGCTTAAGCTAACTGCTGAAGGAAGACTTAAGGAAGCTTACGAATTATCGCAAAGCACAAATAATATGCCGGAAGTCTGTGGAAGAATATGCCCACAAGATAGGTTGTGTGAAGGTAATTGTGTCATCGAACAGTCTGGCCATGGAACAGTAACCATTGGCTCAATGGAAAAATATATTACTGATAATGCCTGGGAGCAAGGCTGGGTAAAACCTATAAATATTTCTCATGAAAAAAACCAAAGTGTTGGAATAATTGGTGCTGGACCAGCTGGCTTAGCTGCAGCTGAAGAATTGAGAAAAAATGGATATAAAATCACAGTTTATGACAGATATGATAGGGCTGGTGGATTGTTAATATATGGAATACCAAATTTTAAGCTTGAAAAAGAAGTTGTTGAGAGAAGAACTAAGCTCTTAAAAGATGGTGGAATTGAGTTTATTCAAAATTTTGAAGTAGGAAAAGATGCAAATTTAGAACAATTAAGAAAAAAACATGATGCAATTCTAATTGCAACAGGAGTTTACAAAGCTCGAGAGGTAGAACTTCCAGGTAATGACTTAAATAATATTTTTCCTGCGATGGATTTTTTAACAGCATCAAATAAAAAAGGATTAGGCGATAAAGTAGAATTATTTGATAAAGGAATTTTAAATGCAGAGGGAAAAGATATTGTTGTAATTGGTGGTGGTGATACAGCAATGGACTGCGTAAGAACATCAATAAGACAAAAAGCAAAATCAGTTAAATGTTTATATAGAAGAGACAAAGAGAATATGCCTGGATCAGCAAGAGAGGTTGCTAATGCTGAAGAGGAAGGTGTCGAATTTGTTTGGCTATCAAGTCCCAAGGAATTTAAGGGTATTAACAAAGTTGAAAAATTAATTGTTGACCAGATAAAATTAGGTGATCCTGATGAAAGTGGAAGAAGAAAACCTGAGGTTCAACAAGACTCAAGTTTTGAGATCAAAGCAGATATGGTTATTAAGGCTTTAGGTTTTGATCCTGAAGATTTGCCAACTTTATTTGACTCTAACGAACTGCAAGTGACAAAATGGGGAACTATCAAAGCAGATTTTGATACAATGGAGACAAATTTGAGTGGGGTTTTTGCTGCAGGAGATATAGTTAGAGGTGCATCTTTAGTTGTTTGGGCGATAAAAGATGGAAGAGATGCAGCAGCTTCGATTAAAAAGCATTTAGAAAATAAAGAATTAAAACAGACAAAAGTAGCTTAATGAAAAATTATAAAAAAAATTTAGAAATACTGAAAAAAAACCATGTCTATTCTGAAGAGATGGAACACGATGCTTGCGGTGTTGGTTTAATTGCTTCTACGGAGGGAAAGAAATCACGTAAAGTTGTCGAGTATGGAATTGAAGCTTTAAAAGCAGTTTGGCATAGAGGAGCAGTTGATGCTGATGGTAAAACGGGTGATGGTGCTGGGATACATGTAGAAATACCAAAAGATTTTTTTATAGAAAAAATAGAAGTTACAGGTCATACCCACGATAATTCAGAAATCTGTGTTGGAATGATTTTCTTACCAAGAAATGATTATGCAGCACAAGAAAGCTGCAAAACAATAGTTGAAAGCGAACTAACCAAAAATGATTTTAGCATTTATGGTTGGAGGCAAGTTCCAGTCAACCCAAAGGTCTTAGGTGAAAAAGCATTTCAGACAATGCCTGAAATTATTCAAGTACTTTTTAAATCAAATAATCCAGAATTATTGAATAAAGATCTTGAAAGAAAAATTTATGAAACAAGAAGGATAATTGAAAATAAAGCTTTTAAGATTTCTTTGAATAATTTTTATATTTGTTCTCTTAGTTCAAAATCAATCATTTATAAGGGAATGTTTTTAGCAGAAGCTATTTCAGATTTTTTTTTAGATTTAAAAGATGAAAGATTTGTTTCAAGATATGCAATTTTTCATCAAAGATTTTCTACAAACACAGCACCAAGCTGGAATCTAGCTCAACCTTTTAGAGCAATTGCTCATAATGGAGAAATCAACACATATCGTGGTAATAAAAATTGGATGAAAGTTCATGAACAAGAAATGAATAGCCCACTTTTTGATAACATAGAAAATTTAAAACCAGTAATTCAACAGGGGGCATCAGACTCAGCTGCATTGGATAATGTTTTTGAATTATTAAATATTTCAGGTCAACCAGCACCTCTAGCAAAATTAATGTTAGTGCCAGATGCTTGGTCTAAAAAAAATAAAACTTTATCTAGAGATCATCAGCAATTATTTAATTTTTTAAATAGTACTATGGAACCTTGGGATGGACCTGCTGCTATTGCTGGAACAGATAATGAATGGGTAATCGCTGCAAATGATAGAAATGGATTGAGACCCTTAAGATATGCAATTACCAAAGATAATTTATTATTTGCAGGTTCAGAAACTGGAATGATTGAACTTAACGAAAAAAAAATTTTAACTAAGGGAAGATTAGGCCCAGGAGAAATAATTGGAGTTAGAATTGAAAAAGGAAAAGTATTTACTAACAGCAAAATCAAAGATTATTTAGCTAAAGAATACAAACATTTTAATTCTCAAATTATCGATTTAGATGAAAAAATTACTATCTCTGGAGAAAAGCATTCATTCTCTGGAGATGATTTAAGACGAAGACAGTACACATTTGGAATGAGTCTTGAAGACTTAGAGCTTATTTTGCACCCAATGGCTGAAGATGCGAAAGAGGCGATTGGCTCTATGGGTGATGATACTCCTCTTGCAGTATTATCTGATAAATATAGACCTCTTTATCATTTTTTTAGACAAAATTTTAGCCAAGTAACTAATCCTCCAATTGACTCGCTTCGAGAAAATAAGGTTATGAGTCTAAAAACAAGATTTGGAAATTTAGGTAATATTTTAGATTTTGATAATCTAACTAAGCAAAATATTTATGTTTTAAATAGTCCAATTTTATCAAACTCTCAATTTGATAAATTTATTAATTTTTTTGGTAAAAATTCTTTAGTTATAGATTGTACTTTTTCTAAAGATCAGTCTTTATTTGAAGCAATAAAACAAGTCCAAAAAGATGCTGAAATCGCTGTAAGACAAGGTGTTACTCAATTAATTTTGAGTGATAAAGGATTGTCAGAAACTAATTTACCTATTCCTATGTTATTATGTGTAGGAGCAATCAATTCATTCTTAATAGAAAAAAAATTAAGAGGATATGTTTCGATAAATGTTCAATCTGGAGAAGCTTTAGATACACATTCATTTGCCACCTTAATTGGTGTAGGTGCAACTACAGTAAACCCATACCTTGCTTTTGACAGCTTATATCAAAGACATGAAAAAAAACTTTTTGGAAAATTTAGTTTTGATGAATGTGTTGAAAGATACATTAAATCTGTAAATGCTGGTCTATTAAAAATCATGTCTAAAATGGGAATTTCTGTTTTGAGTTCATATAGAGGTGGATGTAATTTTGAAACTGTTGGATTAAGCAGAACAGTAGTAGACGATTACTTCCCAGGAGTTACCTCGAAAATTTCAGGTATTGGCTTAGTTGGAATTGAAAAGAAAATAAGAGAAATCACAGTTACTGCAAAAGATTTTTATTGTATTGGAAACTTAGCAAATAGAGATCTTAAAATCTTTAGGCAGACCACATATTCTCAAGAAAAAGACTATAAGATTTTATCTCAACAAGAAGAAATTGAATTGTCATTTGAAGAACCATTATTAAGAGAGATTGATTCCTTTGCGAGCTTGTGTTCAGGAGAAATTTCTATAGAGCAAGTTCCAAATTTAAACTCAAGCGTTAAAGTACAGGAAATAGTAGACCAAATTCTCAAGGTTGCTTGATGAAAAAGTTTTGTGTTATAGATGTAGATTCTGGAAATATTAATTCAATAATTAGAATGGGCGAAGAGGCGGGTTTTGACATAGACAAAGTATCTGATGCCAAATTATTAGCAGATTATGATGTTGTTTTGCTACCTGGAATCGGTCGTTACGATAGTTTTCTTGGCAATATCAAAGAAAAAGGCTTTTTAAATTTTTTGTCAGATAAGAGCAATTTTCAAGATAGATATTTAATTGGCTTTTGTTTGGGGATGCAGGTTCTAGTTAATGGTAGCCAAGAAGGAAGTCTGCAAGGGCTTGAACGCAAAACAGGTCACCCGCGATCTCGTCGATGCAGGGTATATGCAGAAAGGCGGCGAAGACCGGCTGCAGACCAAGAAGCGGCTGCCCGGCATTGGTCCGACGTGGTGCTACCACATCCTGCCCAAACTGCTGGGAGGCGATGATGGCGATTTATGATCATTTTGCCAAATGGGAGTCGGCAGCGGGTAGCCAATCCTCCAGGTCTGAACGCGATGGTACAGGATGGGGGCACAACATAGCAGGCAGGGCTGTTCCCGGTGTTCCCGGTCGTAGAATGAGCGGGAACACCCGACCGGGAACACCTAACCTACAGAAATTAATATATAATATCGATGCCGTTCCCGGTGTTCCCGGTGTTCCCGGACCTCCCTGAATCTGGCCTAGATGAGGTGATCCAGCGTGATCCAC
>ERZ651776.5646-NODE-5646-length-10680-cov-4.966142_pt1 | contig 10680 bp, 12 predicted proteins | sample MGYA00514761_ERZ651776 | MGnify/ENA metagenome assembly ERZ651776 | reverse complement strand
CCTTCCCTTCCCTTCCCTTCCCTTCCCTTCCCTAACCCCCCACCACCCCCTACAACCAACCAACCCTCCACCCACTGTACTGCACACAGACAAAATCCTGTCCAGCAATCAACCGCTCACAGACCAGCACTACAAGTACTTCCTCTACCAGATTTTGCGAGGGCTGAAATTCATTCACAGCGCAGATGTGATTCATCGCGATCTTAAGCCAAGCAACCTTCTCGTGAATGGCAATTGTGATTTGGCTGTTTGTGACTTTGGCCTGAGTAGGGGGGTCACGGCGGAAGAGGATTTGACACTCACAGAATATGTGGTAACACGTTGGTACCGCGCCCCCGAGTTACTATGCGATGTCTCATCATATGGAAAGGGCGTGGACATCTGGTCGATCGGCTGCATTTTTGCCGAGATGATTTGCCGGCGACCTTTCTTCCAAGGCCAAAATCCCCACAATCAGCTCGCTGTGATTGTTGAGGCGCTCGGAGCACCCCCACCTGACGAAATTGGCTTTGTTAGCCATCCAGCTGCCAAGAAAGCCATACAGGGGGCAATCGATAGCGGCAAACAGCGTGACTTTGCGGACTATTTCCCCAGAGGCACCAACCCTGAGGCACTCGATCTCATGAAGAAGATGCTTGTTTTTCTTCCAGAGGGGCGGATAACAGTAGAGGAAGCGCTTGAACACAAATACCTCGGCGAACTTCACAGGCAGATGAAAGAGCCGGAGGCATCCAGCGCCTTCAATTTTGATTTTGAGGTCAAAGGATACGAGAATTGTGACACTATACCCAAGGAGGATTTGCAGGATTTTATGTTCCAGGAAATGTTGCAGCTGAAGCCTATCGGCGACGAGAGTATGGAGAGTATGGCTAGCATGAACAGCCTTAATCTGAACGATGATGGCAAAATGGCCGATGAAGAAGACGAGGCCAAGAGCAACCGGAAGTGATAAAAAAAAGGGCTTTTCTTGTGAAACTTAAAAGAGTAATGAATAAGTTTGTTCGCCATGTAATGTTTCTCTCTACTATTTTTGTAACACTTTGCCTTTGCCTACTCTAATTCAACAGCACGTAGCAGTGCCCTCTTGAAGCTGCTGCGTAGTTCCCTCTCCTACAAGCTTAACAAGCCCACCACCGTTGTGGTTGCTGTTCGCGGACTTCTGCTTCCCTTCCGTCTCCCTCCCGGAAATATCTAAGTCATAGACACGAATAACCAGGCGCTCAAAAGCTTCCACTATGCCGGCCCCTGTCTTCGCACTCGTCCGCTCGCAGACAACCGAATTGTTCTGCTTCCGTCTTGGAAAAAAATCTTCAACAGCTTTCAACTGTTCAATTTCATTAACACATTCCATAGTCGATTCAAGGTCTATCTTGTTGCCCACAACCGAAACGTTGTCTAGCAGATTGCTCGTACTGTCTGCATTGTCCCGGAGGAGATCAACCCATCGTCTCAGCGACTTGAAGGTGTTTTTCGAAGAAACGTCGTACACAAGAAGAGCACCTGCAGCACGGCGGTAATGGGATGTCGTTATTGCTCTATAGCGCTCTTGACCGGCCGTGTCCCAAATCTGTGCTTTAATACGCGTGCCATTTGGGTGTACAATGATCTTTGTCGCAAATTCCACACCCACAGTAGGTTTGCAAGCCTGAGAGAAGCTTGTGGCAACTGACAATTGCCAGGGCTCATCTCTGGCATCGACGTCGGCATCCTTATAGTACGCCAAGATGTTTGTCTTTCCTACTCCCGCATCCCCTACCAGGACAATCTTGTACTGGACGTCACTCTCACTATTTTTTTGAGGAGGAGGCATGAAAAGAGGCTGACAACCAGATTGTAAGCAAGAAAATCAAGCTATCAACAAAATCGTGGGCTGAGAAAGGAAAATCTACTTGTTGTAGTTTAAGAGGGTACTTTCTTTCCTTTGTTTAAAATCTCCTCCTCTTTTTCTTCTTTCACAAAATTGGGAAAGGGTGTTGGCACAAAAAGGTACCGTTTCTCCTTCAAACCAACTTTTCCGAGTGCATTAGTGTATTCCTACCCGGCCAAAATACCAATAATTTTGTTTGGGAAGAAAACATCGTCTTAAAGAACTTGACTAACTCCCTCCAATTCTTTCCCAACCCTTATTGGAAGGGAAAGCCCAAGATTTGAAGCGTGACTCGGCTCCAAGCACACACCATCTGCAGCAAACATTAAAAAAAAAACACGTATTTCATTTCGTAAAATCACCATCGCTTATGTTGAGGCACATGACAACCCTTGCAGTCAACGTCCTTGCACTTTGTCCAGCACTTCTTGAAAAACCCACAACCTTCTCTTTCACAACGATATTTTTTACAATGTTTAACGTACTCAGTCCATTGCTTCCACTCATGCTTGTCGCCACAAGGCGAAGATAGGTTTGTGGCACCCCTCATCCTTGTTGTTTGCCAACTTAGTCCTTCTCTTGCTTTGGCACTTCCAGTTGTTTTTGCTGCAGGTTTTTTACTTACTCTGCTTCCTCCATTAGACATAGGTTATTCGCGGGCTACCCAACTGCAGCAGTCACAGAGAATACGAGCCAAAAGAGAAATGAACAACTGAAGAATTTCCGAGAGTATCCGAGAATCAGCCCTGATTGAAAAGAAAAGAAGAAAAGGTAAGACGACAAACACAGCCAAAGAGAACCGTTATGGGACGTTGAAGGACAGAGTTTTCTGCATTCTCATTCTATTTTTCTTTTTTTCTTTCTGCTTTTTTCCCTCAAGCTCCCGATGAAGTTCTCCATCTGACCCAGCTCCCACTATCGCGTCACCTATTGACTTGTCAGCAGCACCACTGATTGGTTTTTCTACACATCACAGTAAACATTAACCTCTGGTGGTCGAATAAGCCCCCCTTGGTGCCCTCCCAACTTGTTTGAAAACACTCACAAGTAAAACCTACCTACCCTGCCCCCCCTTCTCCCAATAACAATAATAATAACATGTCTCGTTCGTCGCCGTACTTACACAAAGCCCCCGAAAATTTTGCAAGCGATATCGAAGAAATGCGGTCAACGTCTTTGTTTCTAGTGTCAAAATCTGGGCCCACTGTGTTTGTCATCAAGACTGATAACCCGGCGCAGAAGCCATTCAAAGTGTTCATCGGGAGCAACCAGCGTTGCACATGTGGCGGTGGGGAAGCTACAGGCAAGCTCTGCAAACACATCCTTTTTGTCATGAACAAGGTGCTCCGGGTTCCGGAAACCAATCCTCTTTGCTGGCAACTCTCTTTAATTGACAGCGAGATAACAAATATATTAGCTGGAAAATTTAACGCTACAACGACCTCACAGCGACACGCATTCCTGCGCCGAGGAGCACGTGATATGAGATCATCATCTCCTGACAGTAATGGCAGTGCCACCGATTCCAACCCCAGCAAAACACGCCAAGAACTTGTACCTGATGAAGTGTGTCCCATATGCCAGGACGAAATGACATCTGAGCAACTCTCTGAAAATGAGATTTGCTTTTGCGAACAATCCTGTGGCAACAATATTCATGTCAAGTGTTTGCTGATGTATGCTACCCACATGAAATCGGAGGTGAGTAAAGCAAGCAAATTTTTTTGCGAGCCAGAATTGAAGCAAAAGCTTGCCTCCCCAAGAAACCTAGCCAAACTGATGAAGTTGACGACGGCTCGCCAGAATTGAAGCAAAAGCTTGCCTCCCCAAGAAACCTAGCCAAACTGATGAAGTTGACGACGGCTCCCCAAACCTAACACTTCCTTCTCCTTCACCCAACTCTTTTAACTCTCTTCAGAAAAAGCCGGTCTGCTGTCCAATGTGCCGCGCAGATTGGGGATCCTTACCAGATCCAAATGGCAAAGACAAATCAACTAAGTCACTTCGGAAGAATTTATCGTCCAACAGGCGGACTGACATGCCCGCAGTACGTTGCAAGGCATGTAACATCGTAGTTCGCTCGACATTCTTTCGCTGCCTCATATGTCATCCTTCCTATGATTTTTGCCGTCGGTGCTTTGAGTCACCCTCCAACAAGACCTACCATGATATGTCTCACCCCTTTGTCTCAGGCGAGGCAAATACCTTCCCTGTCGAGTGGAAGTCAGCTGTTCCCCCCGTCGATCGGACCCAGACATTTTCGATTTTGCAGTCTCGCGAGCTCACCGAGAATGACTACACTATTTTGCTCGGTCTAGACGCGAGCAACGTTCCGCCGCTCCACCGACATCTCGTTCAAGGTCTGAAGAAGACAAATCCTATTCTTATGAGGAGTCAACGAAACATTGAGAAGTGCGCGATTTGTAATTCTTCCTTAATGATCGATAACAGTCTACGCTTACTTCCTTGCGGAAACAACTGCTGTGTTCACGAATCTTGTGCCATGAATATTTTTGTTGAGGCCCAATCTAGCGGCACTGGCAAGATCCCTGCTGTCTGTTGCCCAATATGTAATGACGGGGTGCCGTTGTTTCCTGCACTGAAGCGTCAACCCAAAAGGCGCAAACCGTCTGTTTCAACACAGATAGTTGCAGAAGCGGAGAATATCGAAAGTGCGTTGGAATCTTTTGGGGGAGCAGGGCTGAACTCCTTAATGCTCACTGGCAGCATATTCTCCTCGACAGCAGCCCTACCAGTGAGCGCAGCTCCAACAGTGACAGCAGCGACAAATACAGCTGTAGTACGGCCAAATGTGACTACAGATGTAAGAACGACGAGCAGGCCACCACGGCCTCGACGATCATTGAGCACTCCCCCTAACGGCGATGACGACGATCTTGGCACAACTCTCACAACCTCCGCCCTGAGGAGGAGCGATTCAGCACCAACCTCACTCACGGCCGGGAGAGTTCGCATGAGACAAGCACCACCGCTTCGAGCCCGGAGGATAAGGCACAGCCCGGTGACGATAACCAGGGCGCTACGTGACGCCGGCAATAGCAATAACAACGATGTCTTACACGTTGGTGGCGGGTCACCATCTGCAGATGCGGGATCTTCACGACGGCGAACAGAGCTCGCATTGCGATCGAAGCAAATGAAGCGGGAGATGATGGCGCAAGCGGCACACAAAAGGCGAATGGAGAATCTCGGCGGCCAAACGAACGAGGAGCAGTTGACAACATCTCTCACCACCTTTTCTCTGAAAATGTAGGTATAAAACAAAGAAGAAAGAGTGTTTGACCAGAAGAACAGAAAGCCCATTGCTGCCTCCTTTGATCACGAGCTGCTAGAAACATTTGTATTTACTACTCGAAATATTCCTACAAAAAAATTCCTATCACTCTACTTTTGCCATTTTCATGAGGCAAAAGACTGGCTCGTGATCACTGATGACAACATCTTCGCACTTACCAGCAGCCAGGATCTCAAAATCGCCCTTGCTGGCCAATATTCTGTCAGTCCAGCTGGGTGTTCTCTTCTCTGCATACCGCCTTCCCTCCCCCTTCTCAATCTGTAGACTTTGCTCTTCATCGCTCCCGATCTTGAAAGTGAATGTTGGACTTATCAGCTGGAATTTAGGCATGCCTATAACATCATTACATGTTTTGATGAATTTTGCTTTAAGAGGGTCATCATCTGTATCTTTCATCCACCGGCTCAATCTCTCATATTTATCAAATAGCGTGCGCAATGCATTCGGGTCTAATTTCCCTCTCTCCACCTCTTTCACAACACTAACCCAGTCATTCCCCCCTTTTGTTTTGTCTTCTTCTCTTGTGTACATTTCGCAACGGAAATTAAAATCACCCATGATGATTTTCTTGCTCTTCTCAAAAACAGCCCCACCAAGCACCTTATCAAAACTATCTTCAATGATCAACATCTGCTTTTTGCGTTCTTCGTCGAAAACATTTTCAGCCACCTTGTACACGTTGGTACCCATCAAGTGAAGCGACAAGATGGAGAGGTCGTATTCTTCAATATAAATTCCCACCGCTCCCTTATCGACACTCTTCCCCTCGCGGTAATTGGTAAGGTTAAACGCGCTCATTTTTTCACCAACGGGGGAAACTACGCTCTTAATGCTAAGCCGTTGTCGTTGTCGTTGTTTCTGTTGCGATGCACCAGAAATGTCCTTTGATCCATCACTTGACTTCAAATAAACAATTAAACGTATGTAACCGTACCATTCCGTCATAGTACCTCTGATTTCAATCTTTCCAAAAGTTGGACTCTCTCCTAGCGCAACATCCGCAATCAAGTCATAGCCGCCTCCGATTCCATCGCTGATGGTTGACAGAAACTTGTCATTGACAGCATTTTCTGATTCTTTGCTTCGGACGAACTCACTGCTACTGAAACCGTTGGCGGGGGAGTCTGGAAGGCGCGGACTTGCGATAAGGTTTGAGGGGATGGGAATGGGATTTCTTGGGGCGCTTCCACACTCCTGGAACGCTAGGCAGATCAAGCTGGCATTTGTAGCATTGTTTTTGATAAGGTAGTTTTTCACATCAATCGGTGTCAGTGGGGAGGCATTTATGTTAAAAGTACCAGCAAAGATCGTACCACTCAGGGTACGAGTGTGTGTTATACTGCTCTGATCGCTCTTTACAGGTTTTACCAGTTCAGGAGGTGAAGATGACGCAGTTGTGTTTGCAGTTGGCGCTTCTGTTGGTTTTTGGGGTTCAGTTGTGGAAATTGAGGCGGAAAAAGAAGAGGAGCAGACGCCCATCGTACTTTGCCACCAGGAAGATTTCGGAAGGTTGACTAGTCTTTTTCTAGAAAATCTAAAACTCTCAATTTTGTTGCTTTCTTTTTTTTCTTCTTCGCACCACGCGTGCTTCGGGGCGGTTGTTTTACAAGCTAGACCAGGTATTTACTTTGAACAATCATGATGAAATGGACGGATACAGCGAATCCACTTCCCATACCACAAACAATAACACCCTCACACGGAACAATAGAAGTTAGGGATTACCAAGTATCAGAAGAGGACAGAAAGGTTTTTTGGAAGAGGGGCTATTGGAAGGGACCTGTTGTTCTTGATGCAAAAGCATGCTTGGACTTGAGTGAAGAGTTCGAACGCATCTATCAGGGGCAGATTGATGGTGATGGATCACCATACGAGTACCCTCGTTGGAAGGACATGATGGAGCAAGCAAAAGACAAGAAAAATTGCGCCCTGCGGAAGATAAACAATGGCTGGTGGGTGAATGAGAGTGTTGCATCTGTGGTCAAATCTCCAGTCATCGGAAAAATTGCAGCGGATTTGTTGAAAGTCGATAGCATTCGTTTGTGGCACGATCAGATTATTTACAAGCCAGGTCAAGGTGCAGTGGAAAGTCCAGGAGAAGATGGCAATGAAAATGCTCACCACACCACGCACCCGACATCCTGCGCTTTGGATCAGCTCGGAAATGTTGGGTGGCACCAGGATTATGCCTTTTGGCAGTGCTCGGATACGAAAGATATGATCACGGCTTTCATAGTTCTGCAAGATACGACGGATATCAACGGCACATTGCACACAGTTGTTGGTAGTCACCGGTGGGGGCTGCAGAAGGACTCTGCCAGTTTCTTTCAGGTAGACAACGAAAAGTTATCGAAAAGGTTTGCGGCAGAGGCAGAGAAGATAGGGGAGGAGTGGATAGACGAGGAATGTGTTTTGAAGGCAGGTCAGGTTGTTTTTCATCATGCCTTGACATTCCATGGCTCCGGTCCAAACTACAAAAATACGCCGAGAAAGGCGCTTGCTATCCATATGCAGCCTGGAGGCACGAAATACCGCAAAAACGTAGGCTGGCACCAAAATGTTAAGGACCTGGGTCCGAACCCGTCTGATGGGACACCTTTTGAGGGCCCAACTTGGCCGATACTGTACGAAAAATAGAAAAGTTTGTGTTGTAATTGAGTGAGGGGTAGCAACAATAACAGTAACAGTAACAGTAATAGTTACAGTAACAGCAACGGGAACAGAAGAGTACGAAAGGAACACGAAGCAGGGAGGTGACCCTTTAAAAAAAAAACGAATAAGGATGCAGTGTTGGCACCAAACCCAGTGTTATTAATGTTACCAAAAAACACTATATTACACGATCATCCAGGAACCAACCAAAACTGCTTAAATCAATGGAATCTAGCAGCTTAGCAGCACCCGCCGCCCCCATTCTTCCTCTTGGTGTCAGTTGCCTTGAAACCACCCCCCTTGTGGTTGTTTCCACCCACTCCATCCACAATTAACCTGTCCTTGACTCCCCGAGCGATGGCAATGAAACTATTTGTTTGTTGTTGTTGTTGTTGTTGTTGTTGTTGTTGTTGTTGTTGTTGTTGTTGTTGTTGTTGTTGTTGTGTGCGAGGGGGGGGGGGGGGAGGGAGGAGAGGGTTAGTGAGGTGAGGAAGGGCAAAGTGAGCAACATGAGAAAAAAAGGAGCACAAGATCGACTTACCTCTGCTCGACATTAATATCGTTCTTCGCGCTGGCCTCCCAGAACTCTATGCCGTACTCGTCGGCAAGTTTCTGCCCCTCTTCCGTGGAGACAACCTTCTCGTCCAGCATGTCACACTTGTTGCCCACGAGAATTTTGTTCACGTGAACGTCAGCATGCTGCTGAATCTGGGAAACCCAGTTTCTGATAGACTCAAATGAGCGTCGATCCGTTACATCGTAAACCAGGAGAATACCCTGGGCACCGCGGAAGTAGGACGTTGTTATTGTCCGGAATCGTTCCTTTGTTGTTGTGAGAGGGGCGGGTAGTGTCGTTTGTTTGTTAGTTGGTGACTTTTTGTTGTTGTTGCTCTTGGCTTGGATTTGGGAAATCTGGCTTCTACATCATAATCCACATCCCTTTTGCACACGCACGCGCCAAAATAACACTCACCTGACCAGCTGTATCCCAAATCTGAAGTTTAATTCTCTTCCCATCAACCTCGATGTTCTTGATCTTGAAGTCGATCCCAATCGTGGTGATAAAAGTGGGGGAGAAGGAGTCATTGGCGTACCGGAGGAGGAGGCAGGTCTTGCCAACGCCCGAGTCGCCGATCATTAGAAGCTTGATTTGCATATCGTAAGGGGAGTCGCGACTGCCCATGGTGGGGAGGGAGGAGGGGTTGGGGGGGGGACCTAAATAAAAAAAAAGAGTAGGGGAGGAGTGTGTGAGTTTGCTTGTGGGTTTTTCGCGCTCTAATTTCGAGCACCGCATTCACCACATCTAATGCTTCGCCAATCAAACGAGCCAAACCAAGAAACTGAGGGAAGGATCGCAGCACACCCGGTGTCTCTTTGCTTGCACCCATGCAAAATTACGAGAGGTGTATATAGCTCTAATTGAAATGAACTCCTGGCAGAGACGGACCTTCTTCGGTTGCGGGGGCTCAGAGGTGAAAATGGGGATCTCTAGTTGCCGGTAACAAATGCAAAAATTTCGGCAAGACAACACTTCTCGTGTGAATAAATGAAAGGAAATTTTGTTTCCTGAGGTTGAATCTCTCTGTCCCACAAATTACCCCATCCGACCGATAAAGTAACTCAACAGGTGTACAGGGGGTAATAGATTTTTTTTTGGCCCCCTTTGTCTCTTTCCTCTCTCCCAGTTGTGGTGGAAATGGAGATCCCCGCTGCTGGCACTGTCCAAGCTGCCATACCTCCACATAGTCAGCCCCAGCAGCAGCCGCAGCAGCAGTCGCAGCAGCAGCCACAGCCAATCCAACAGCAAAAAAAATCACGCTTTAGCAAGGTCTCACTCCCCAATCCGTCCAACAATACCAGCACATTCAATGGCACCACCATGAAGAAGACAACAAGCAGTGGTAGTCTTGTAGAGATGCAGCAGAGTGGGGGTAGTTACCAGGGAAACAAAAATGTAACGAAAGATACCTCATCTCGGTCATCATCAAGGCAAAACTCAAACGAGGGGCTGGACCTTGACCCTTTGCCTATAAAAAAGAGCAGGTTTGTACGGAGTAAAATCGACAGTGGGGGAGAGGTGGGCATGCCAAAAAAGGCAGGAAACAGTACGAACAGCCTTTCGTCTATCAGCGTGGTTGAACCTGGAACTGGAGTTGGTGGTGGTGCCATTTTTTTTGAGAGTAGAGAAACCAATGAAACGCAGGCAGCAGTTTCAGTGGCACCACCCTCAGCACCTATCGTAATGACGACCGCAAGCAGTACCCCCATAAGAAAGACACAAGCCAACAAATCCAAAAAGACTGAGTCGAACGAGACGAAAAATCTCGGTAAGCTATTCTATTACCTTGACCAAATGAAACTTGAGGTTACATCTCATGACAAGCTTGTAAAGGACCTTCAGATGGATGTCAAATTTCTCCGCGATAAGAACAAGGAGCTCGAGAAGAGGCTCAGTGAAGAGAGAGGATTGCGGAAGGCGGCGGAAGAAAAGATCGAGAAGATGAAGAAAAAGATGGCTAAGGAAAAGGAGAAGACCGCCATTGCAGTTCAGAAGGCAGGGGAGGCTGCTGGGGCGGGGAGCAATGGCGTTGTTAGTGGTGTTGGCGTAGGTAATCCTAGGTCGAGACCACCAACGCCTGTTGCACCAGTTGTTCCTGCAAGAGCAACAACACCCGTCGCACCGATCATCGCAGTAGCGCAGCAGCAGCAAAAAAAGCAACAACCCCAGCAGCAGCAACCTCAGCAGCAACCTCAGCAGCAACAACCTCAGCAACAGCAGCAACAGCAACAGCAGCAGCAACAGCAGCAGCAACAGCAACAGCAGCAGCAACAGCAGCAGCAGCAG
>ERZ651776.5641-NODE-5641-length-10690-cov-4.630359_pt1 | contig 10690 bp, 8 predicted proteins | sample MGYA00514761_ERZ651776 | MGnify/ENA metagenome assembly ERZ651776 | reverse complement strand
CGACGATTTTCTCCTTGGCGTTGATTTTGCGGCACATGCCGAACATCGACTCCAAATAATTGTGGTCTAAATACCACACCTGGGGAATGAATGGAATGGGGAGAGGAGGGGAGGGGAGGGGAGTTGTTTGGAGAAGTAAAGTGAATAAATAATGTGTCAGTGTGGCGATTTTGGCGGGTTGGGTTCACTCAGGTCTTCATTTTGGCGGGTTCACGTCTGTCTTCACTCCGCGCATCCTTACCTTGCTGTTCTTGCTGTCCTCCTCAAATGGTACGGCAAAGGAGGATATGCAATCCACCTTCCCTTGGTGTTTTGTCCCGAGCAAAACACCAGCAACACGCCTCTTCGTACCGGCAGCAGACCGCTTGTAGTGATCGACGACACTGAGGAGAACGAGGGGGTGGATAGTGACCGATTCCACCGCAGTGTTGCCGGGGAGGAGGGCAGCAGTGGTGGGAGCAGCAGGGTCGGCGGATGTCATATTTGGATTTCGAGGGGGAGAGAGAGAAGAGGGAAAAGAGAAAGGGTACTAATTTGACAGTTATGCGTGGTCAGTTCGGTCTTGAGGCGCTCAAAAGGAACCGAGTGCTTTTAATTTGGCTTGGGGTTGAGGTAATATGGGTAAATGCAAATTTGGCGTGATTGAACACGTGTTGAAACAATTTTAGAAAATACCGCCCCACTTTTGGTTTCGAAAACTCTGATTATACCGCTTAAGCATCGAAATTTCTTGAAGTGTATAGAGGAACTTTCAATTTACCACATTATTATCATTCTGCACACCTTCACTTGAGGCTCTGGCGGTGCTCTGTGCGGCAATCTCCTCAGACCCTGCCCCAAGGGAGAATGTTTAGTTCGCAGCACTCCAACTATAACTCTCTTCACGCTGGTGATGAACGATCGATTAAGGCCGCATTTTTCCGATACCGGTCCATTTTTATTCTTCTTTCGGTGAGTTGTTTTATATTTTTTGGTCTAAATTGCTGCTCAATGGCGATTGGAAACAGGATTGCAAAGATAGATAACGGCCCCTGTTGTGTTGTGCCTGATGTGTTGTGCTAACTGGATGATTTTTCGCAGACGGCCGTGAGCATTTTCTACCTCCTCCCCATTTCTCTCCACATTCTGTTCTCAATTCATGCTCCCGGCACTGCAAAAGGTGACGTCTATAAAATTGTTTATCCCGCGTCTTTTGTTGCTTTCCTGGTTTTTCTTTTTTACGCGGGGAGGCGTATGAGGGAAGACAACCGGAAGAGGGCTGCCTGGAGAGAAAACCAGCGACAAATGGAGGCCGTGGTTGATGGGAGCTACCGGTGTTTCCTACCCCAGGAGAGGGTGAAGGGAGGTGGTGTAGGGGATATGGTGGTGTTCAGCTTGATGATCGCCAAAAACAACGAGGCTAATAAAATTATCTTGCCCGACGGCGTAGTCTCTGTAGCAGACGATTGTGTCACTTTAAGGATGAGTAGCAGTCCAAGCGACTTCCAGGATTTAAGAGGCGACAAGCAGGGACTGAGAAGTCGAGAAGCAGATAGACGTGAAAGGATAACCACGCTGGTGTATAATGCCATATCGCAAAGTAATACCTCGGGGCGACGCAGTCTCGCCCGCGCTGATTACACAGTTCACATTCTCGGGGGCGGTGGAAGCGGTTCGGGGGGACCGACCGGGATTGCCTGTGCTGTGGTGTCAAAAGGGTTCGGTGGCCAACTAGCATACGCAGTGGGTGCAGCACTTGAGGCTAAAGCGGAAGGGCGTGGTTTCGCCCCTCCGGTCATAAATAAAGGGAAAAGTAACTGATTTCTTTGTGCGCTTGAACTATTGAACTATTATTCTGCAGGGAATTATTTCATCATTGGGCTCCAATGAAACGAGTATAGTCGTTTTTCGTGTTCTCGTTTTGCTCGGTTAGGGGTTTCGAGCCATTTTCGATCTCATGGGTGATTTGTCAAAACCCCGCAAATATGAAGAGAGCCACCAACGAGATCATCACACCCCCCTGTTAGATAATACCAACGAGATCGAAAACAGCGAACGAAAATTTTTGCTGTTTGTCAACTTAAAAGATTTTTTAATACATTTTACTTTTATAATATTATTAAAGTATATATATTCATCCTTTTTTCGAATAAAAGATGTAAAATTTTTATAAATATATTTTTATAATTCAATTATCTTTTAAAAAAATCAATTTATAATCTATTTTTTAAGATAATTTTTATTAAAATTTTTTTTTATTTAATTATAAAATTTTTAAATTTATTAAGTCAAAAAAGTATATTTTAATATTTTGAATATATTTTAGTGAAATTGAAGTCAAAACCAGCGGAACACGAAAAACTAGAATTTGTCAAAACAGCTCAGAGCAGGAAATTATTATCTAACAGGGGGGTGTGTGGTTATTGTTACATTATTACTACTAGCTCAGAGCAGGAAAGGGGAAATTTCCCCTCCTTGCCTGACACTTCGACCTTCGGAGTGAACAGCCCGCAAATGGCACAAATAAGAGCCAAAAGACCCAAAATGACCCAAAATCACAACGTTGTCCGCTCTGTGCCATGGCGGCGATCGTAAAGCTCCTCGTAGATGCTTTCCCTGTTGAATCTTTGATAAATCAGGGATCTATTTATTTGAAGGGGGAGCCTAATAATTATCCCAAAAACCACCGCCCCCTAACCTGAACAACAACTACGAAAGAAGTGGTGTGTCTTCACAAACAGTCACAAAAGCGGTTATATTACATTATAGAGCACAACATAACACAACACAACACAACACAACACAACGAAAACTGGCCTACGGCCGCAAAGAACTCATTGCCTTTTCGAGTATTTCCTTGCGAATTTTGGGGTAATCGGGGTACAAAGTCAATACAGCGTTGCAGATGTCGATTGCCTCGACGTATCTTTTCGCCTTCAAGTAGTTGAAGGCGAGCTTGTATCCGATGGTTGCGCTAGCCTCGTGCTCGAATATCCAGCTCTTTTCGTAGCAATCTGCGGCGTCCTTGTAGGACTGCTCTTTTTCCATGATGACTCCCATGAGTTCCCATGCCTTGCTACAGCTCTTGTTATAGCCGAGACATTTCTTGCATAAATCCTGCGCTAAATCGAACTTCCCTCGGCCGACATAGATGTCCGCGAGCATCAAGTAGCTGCGTTCGAATTCGTTCGCGTCTTCTATCTTGTAGGTCATCTTGGCAATTCTCTTGAGAGTGTTTCTGGCCTTGTTACTGCTCTTTTCCATCATGAATGCCGTGCTCATGCCGAGGAGAGCGGGTAAATAGTCCTTGTCGGTTTCCAGCATCTCGATGAAGTTCTGCATTGCCAAATCGATGTTGCTCTTGGTCCTCGTCGCGAGCAGGTGGTAGTTTGCGAGGACCTTGTGCCTCTTGGTCTTTTCTACACCGAGGACGTCGAGTTCCCTAAGCAGTTTTTCCGCCACTCTAACGGCCTCACTGTTCCCTTCTCCGTTGTCCATGTCCTCCCACATGTTACCGCTGTCGGGATTTAGGTAGACCTCAATCATGCACTCCAACGCCCGTGTTCCCCACTCGCCGTCTCTCCTGGCCAAGTTGAAATTCTTCACCGCGTCAGTGATGTTGTTCGTGTACCTGTAGTAGCAGCCCTTGCTAAAGAAGAGTCCCGCGTGGCTGCTGCTCCTTGGATCGTTCTTTTCGGCCCTTTCGAAAATCGCAACTGCTTCCTCCAGCGCCCCGGCTCTCCTCAGCAAGCTCACGACCTTCTCCATGGCCACGTAGTTGTTCGGGTTGGTCTCGAGGAGGTTGAGATACTGAACGGTGGCTCCCTCAAAGTCGCTCCTCATGAATTTCAGATCGCCCATCATCATGGTGGCCTCTTCCAGGCCAGCCCCGACCCGAAACAACGTGTTGCACTGGTCTTGACAGGCGTCAAGATTGTGACGGTTCAGGTGCATCCTAGCAAGGGCCAGCATGCTCTTTTCGTGGACTGCATAATTTTGCAGCGCCTCTCCGAAAAAATCGATCGCCCTGTCGTCGTCCGTTTCTATTTCGCCCAGAGCGTAACATATATCAGCCGCGAGCTTCTTCTGGGCCGTCTTGTTCTCGTTGCTAACGCTTCCAGTCCTGCTCTTCTCAAGGACCATGTTTTGGATGTTCCTCGCCCTCTTAAGTGTGGATTTGACCTCCCGCATATCATTCGACCCCTTGTGTGTCTCGACCAACAACAGCAGCGTCTCGACATCGCCCACTAACGTCTTGAAGTCTGCCCTCATTCCCATTCCCATTCCCTCCCCTTCCCCATCTTCGTCTGCTTTACTCAGAGCCTTGACCAACACCCTCTCGGCCAAGTCGTAAAGTTTCAATTTATTGTACAGCCTTGCCAAGTCGAAACGAATAATGATGTTCTCGGGCATATTTCTCAAGGCATCTTCGTAGTAATCCTGCGCTTTCTGGTAGTTGTGGGTCGACACCAGTGCCCTCCCGATCTTCTCGGCCAGCCTTGTATCATTGTCCGTCAATCTTAGGGCGTTCTCGAACGCTTCGATGGCGCTCTCCGGGGCCTGGATCCTCATGTAGGCTTCCCCAAGCAGCGTGTAGTTGCTGCTGCTCTTATCACTCGCAACGAGGTCCAGATAGCACTGCGCAAAGGCCTGCTTGTCGTGGCGGTGCTTCAAATAGATATCCGCCTTGGCAATACACGCATGGATGTGGAGCATAGAGTCTGGCGGCACGGTGCTCAGCAGATTAATGGCCTTGGTAAAGTCGTTGTTGCGGATTGCAATATCGCTCATGGCCACTAAAATCTTGATCTGGTCGGCGGTTCCCGCAAAAGTGGATTTCCCCTCGGCCAATATGTTGTCGGCCTCGCTCAGCATGTTTAGTTTGCTGTAAATATTAGCGAGCTGCACGAAAATGCTCACCCGATCGCCAACTGATATGCTGCTGTCTAAGCCATCTCTAACGCCGGGGAGCTGCATCGCATCCTCAAGCTGCTGGCGGGCTTCGTCCAAGGCGCCTTGGTTGGCCAAACACTCGCTCTTAACAAGCTGGTAAATGGGAGAATTCCGGATCTTAAAGTCGTAACTAAGCGCCTGCTCCAAGCTCGCGTTGGCATTGTTGTAGTCGTTCCTCGCCAAATAGAGCTGGCTCATGACCAAGTGAGTCTCACTATGGGCGGCATTGATGCTCAAGCAGTGGTTCAGCGTCGTCAAAGTCTGGTCGTACTGCTTCATCTCGAAACGGGCCTTAGCCATGACCAAATGAGCCCCCAAGAGAGCGGGAACCCGGTCCGTCACCTTCTGCAGGAGAGAAAGCCCGACAACGGCCGGCTCTGGTAACTCGCCGTCCGCCATTCCACCCCCCATAGTGTTTAAGTGTTGCAAGTATTCCTTCGCCACCTCCATCAGAAAGTCCGGGTTGAACTTATAGTAGTCATCCAGCGCGTCCACCAAACCCCCCCCGCTCCTGAAACTGTGTTCATGCTGCTCGACAGCTATGTCCAACAACTTTAAATGCGCACTGACGTCCCTGTCCTTCCTAATAGCGATGAGAGCCTTGAGGAAGGTAAGCTCGGCCGACTGCGTGTTGTCGTCGTTCTGGATCACGCTTAGAAACTCGAGTTGTTGAGTCGCGTCCTCGACCTGACCCTGCATCAGCTGGCAGTAGATCATGCCGTAACTGGCTTCAACGTTGCTCTCATCGATACGGCTCGCGTCCCTATAGGTGTCGAGCGCCATGCCATGGTTACCCATGAGCCTGTGCTGGTACCCCTTTTCGGCCGTGTAAACGCTGTTCTTTGGATCCAGCTCACAGGCATTATTGACCATCTTGATAGTTAGCTCCAGCAGATTTTTATTTCTTCCACTCAAACGAGCGAATAACCGACTAATCTGGTAGTGAATTTTAGCGTTGGTGTTCTCGCCTCGGCTGATACTCATGACCAATCGACGAAAGTTCTCAAGCACATTTTTCCCCTGGTGCACCACGTCGATGAGCGCGGTAGTCATGATGGCATCGAAGCTGTTCTGTTCATTACTCTGGTTGCTGATTCGCTGGCACATTTCGCTGGCCTGGTCAAACTCCCCGCTGGCAATGAAGAGCTTGGCCTTCTCTACGAGTGCGGGGGTGAACCAAGAGTGCATAGCGATAGCTTGGTTGAGCTGATCCAGAGCCAGCTTTTGCCGCCCCTGCTGTTCGTAGTGCTTCGCCTTTGCCATCAAGCTGTCTAGATCCTTCATCATGTTATGTTCGTTCAGAATTTCGATGGCCTCATTCCTCGCGTCAACCTCTCGCTGAGAGCTTCCATTCGCCGACACCTCGATCCAGGCCGCCAGACTGTTTTCATTAAGGCATGAGGACGGACGAGTTAGAGAAAGTGAGACATTTTTGATAGGTTTTTTTTTGCAGGTGTCCAAGAATTGGATAGTATGTCTGTGCGACGAGACAGGGGGGTACGTCCTCCAGACTTTAATTCACCAGAAATGGACAACCACGATGAATGAATGAATGAATGAATGAATGAATGCTGCAAGCAAGTAGAAAAACCTTCCCATCTTGGACACTCAACAACTCACCTAGCCGCCTGAATCTCAAGGGCCGTTTGCGGTTTTCTGCCGGGAGGAAGCACCCTCTGAACAAACTTCCTCGCCTCGTAGATGTCTCCAGTGTGGAGGTGAAATGTAGCGCTAAGCAAGCAGCCATTGTCACTGACACTCTCAGCAGCAGTCTTCAAACTGATCTCCAAGCCCTCAATTTCCTGTCTATCAACCATGCTGCTCGAGCGATGCATGTGCAGAAGCGCCAGTATCGCCGGATAGGCCACCTCGCGCTTTCGCATGAGCTGCTCCAGCTCTCGAATCGACTGCTGGAGATTTCCGCTCATCCCGAGAGCATACCCCCGGAAGAAATTTAAGGACAAATCATTTCCTCGTCGTTGAATTTCATCGGCACATTCATTAACCACATGGTTAAACAGTGACTGCCTGATTCGGTAGTTCAGGAGGGCTTTGATGTCCGTCATTGAGTTTGATGGAGGGGTTTTGAGGAGATTTGGGTTTTGGGAGGGGCAAATTTCGAAGTGAAACGGGGAAAGAGGAGAGCGTTAAAGCTTGAAAATGACGCCTCTTCAGTTCAGCGGGTATTTGAGTCACCCAGTGGGAGGTTATTATAATAGTATTTCACGTCAGAGGGAAAGTTAAATTTTGAAGAACCAGAGTTGCCACAGGACGAGGCCGAACACAAGAAGCAATACAATTTTTGCCCTAACACACTCAATTATAACAAGATCACGCGTAAAACCTTTCCAAGGTTGACGAAACATACCAAAATAGTCTCTGAACGAGCATTGATATTTGAAAGTGTCACCTTTCCCTCATCAGTTGGCTTGAGATCATCTCAAGCATGGCTAACAGGGGAGCAGGATATGGGCTAGATGCCGAGCTCGCTCGCAAGGCGAACCTTAAATACGACCATGCTGCTGAGGCGGAAGCCGCTGCTTGGATATCAGGCGTAACGGGTGTCGACTCGAAGACATTTCCCAGCTTTTCTGCCTACCTGAAGGATGGACAAGTTCTTTGCATGCTGATCAATGCCATCAAGCCGGGGACAATCCGCAAGATCGAGACTTCCCGCATGCCCTTTAAGCAAATGGAAAACATAAGTAATTTTCTCAAGGCCTGCCGGGTTCTGGGTGTCGCTGAGCACGATTTATTTGAAACAGTTGATCTGTATGACGAGAAGGATTTAGGTGTCGTGGTCATGTGCATCCACGCCTTAGGAGGAACTGTGCAGAAGACCCAACCCCAGTTTGCCGGTCCACACCTCGGTAAGAAGAAGTCCGGAGGATCGGCACCCCCCTCGATTCCCAAGAAAGCTGCCTACTCGGGGGCGACAAAAATCTCAATGGGCAGCAGCCAGACAATGGCAAGGAGTGAAATTCGCCAGGTGATGAACCCCACATTCGGCGCCAAAGCCAGCGGCACCGGTACATCCTCCGTCATAAGCAGGCAGAATATTGGCAGTAGCCAGACAATGGCAAGAAGCGAAATCAGCACCTCCAATAGTGTTACCTTTGGGGCTGACGCCAGTTTGCCGAAACCATCGCCAACAGTTACTGTTACAGCGAAACCCCCAGCCCCCCCAGTGCGAAAGTGGGGAAGTAACCAGCGCCCGAATCCTAATCCCACGTACATGAACCCCGTCAACTCGGCGAATGACAACAATACGGTCGTTGTTGGTGGTGGCGTTACTGCTGGGAAGGCGAGGGGAGGGGGGTACGGCGTTACTGCTGGGAAGGCGAGGGGAGGGGGGTACGGGATGGACGCGGAACTCGCGAGGAAGGCCGAGCTCAAGTACGATGTTGGCTTGGAGAGGGAGGCGCAGGCATGGATAGAAAGCGTCACGGGAGCACCCTTCCCCGGGGGCCTTAGTTTCGCGGATGCACTCAAAGACGGGGTGATCCTTGCCAATTTCATTAACAAACTACAGCCAAACACCATAAGCAGGGTAAACAATAGCAAGATGCCCTTCAAGCAGATGGAGAACATTAGCAATTTCTTGAAGGGAGCAAGAGCTCTCGGCGTCAATGAGCACGACTTGTTCGAAACGGTCGATCTATTTGAGGCCAAGGACTTGGGGGTTGTTGTCATGTGCATCCATGCCTTGGGGAGGGCAGCCCAAAAGAGTGGGCTTGGTGGTGGACACATTTTGGGCGCCAAAGAGAGCACCCAGAATGTGCGAGTGTTCTCGGAGGCGCAGAAGCGCCAGAGCAGGTTAGACGCAGGTGTAACGAAGTTGTCCATGGGCAGCAGTCAGACGATGGACCGGACGTACATTAGCACCAACAACAGTAACACCTTTGGGGCTGACACAGTCGGAACAGGGTCCAGCAGTGCTGTTAGTAAGCTCAACCAAGGAAGTAGTGGCATCATGCAGAGGAGCGAGGTTTCGACTAGCAACAACATCACCTTTGGGGCCGAGAAGGCCGGGACTGGGAGTAGTAATGTTGTGAGCAAAGTCAGTGAGGGAAGCAGTGGTGTCATGCAGAGAAGCGAGATTTCGACTAGCAACAACATCACCTTTGGGGCCGAAAAGAGTGGAGGAGGTGATGGAGGAGGAGGAGGAGGAGGAAGTAGAGGAGGGGGCGGGAAGCCTATATTGGCGCGAGTCGAGTACAGCTACACTGCACAGGAAGCTGGAGAGCTGAGCATCAAGGAGGGAGAATTGATCAAAATCATGAACAGCGATGACACAGGTGGCTGGTGGGACGGCTGTAACAGCGCTGGCAATAAAGGAAGCTTTCCCAGCAACTACGTTACGCTCGTTTAATTCTGGTGGGGGGGTGCAGGCCTGTCTCAAACCACTGTGACGGTGCGGGACTGTGGACATCAAAGAAGCGTTTTGAGAGTTGAATCTTTCGACGCTGGTAACGCCACTATGACGACAAAAAAGGAAAGCATAATAAATAACACGCCGAGAGAGAGAGAGAATTTGTTGGTTTTGGCGAGCATCATTATTGGATACATTTCGCATCATTACAGCATCCATCATTTTCAAACAAAAACGCTACTCTCTGTTCATAAAAATCCAAATAAAACATACATCCTCTACAAATCCGGCACATCATTGAGTAAATCGAGGAATTTATCCAACAGGCTGATACTCTTGTCGTTGGAGGCTATTATCGCGTCAATATCACGATCTTTCTTGGTGTCATCACCAATCAACTTGTCCGTCTCCTTGACATTTTTGCGAAAGCTTTCGATGATTTCAGTCGCTTCGGAATTCTTGCTCGCACCAAAGCCGCTGCTAACCAATCTCATATCATCTGCACACGTGTAAAACCTCCGTAGACCCAACGAGAGACTCTTCCACTCTTCCTTGGTCAAGTCAGCATTCTCCCTCAAAGACTTGGATACCTTCGACCACTCTTTCTTGTAGACGAGTATGTTCCCGAACTGTTTCATTCCTTCCGGGAGTGTATTGCCATCAGAGACATCGGCAAAGGCGGGCTTTGTCGCGGCGACGAGCGATAAACAAGCCGAGGCAGCGGCAATGGCCGATGAGGTAGCGATTTTGGAAAGTGATCTGCGGCGGCCCATTCCTCTGATATCGTCTTTCAAATCAGTACTCTTTAAATCACTGTGGCCCAAGTCGACGTCACCAACGATAGTCTTCACCCTAGCCTTCAATTCTTTGATTTCAGGGAAGCCTCCGTCAACCTTTCTGTCCCATATCAGTCGGTCATCAACGGTAATTGTAAAGGTGCCTGGAGTCTCACTGGCTATCAACGTGGAGGAGGAAAGAAGATCGCCCTCTTTGATCCCATTCAATCTCGCGCGCTCATTAAACGACAACATCAGTTCAGTCGTATAGTATTGAGAGCGATGGAGCCACCCACATGCAGGACAGTAAGTAATTGTAACGCCGTGGCTGAGTAGCGCAGAATGGGGGGGGGAATGGCGGCGATGGCGAAGAGAGGACTGCTTGCTGACGGTCTGACTCAATGGAAGTAAAAACGAAGAAGCAGGAGCTATTGCTATTGCCAGCAAGACGGTCACAAGAGGGAAGAGGGAATGCATGGAAATGAAAATGATGATGTGTTGGAGGATGCTGGAATCACTTAATGATTTTTGGCGAATTTAACCCACTTTTAGCACCAATTGCGCTATGAATATTGTAGCGGGGGCGGTTTTGTCGACAGAAATTGGGCCT
>ERZ651776.5638-NODE-5638-length-10694-cov-5.781483_pt1 | contig 10694 bp, 12 predicted proteins | sample MGYA00514761_ERZ651776 | MGnify/ENA metagenome assembly ERZ651776 | reverse complement strand
TTTTTAGTTTTGAACCGGGATTTGCTCTTCTATGGGCAGCGACACCGGCTCGAGTCATGCCCGCTCCAGACTTTGTAGGTCTGTAATTTTTTTTATTTCTTGCTATTGGATTATCTCTTTTTCGCATTTGTAAATGTTTTTACGTTCGTTGGTTTACCACCTGGATTACCCGCTGCTCTTTTTCGTCTGACAGCAGATGCCTTTTGACCTTTTGTCATCCGTGTGGCTTTTGCAAGTGGTACGCATTTCGGGTATTTTCTTTTTGAACCTTTGGCAGATTTTCTTCCACAAGGTTGATATTTGCCATCCTTCTTTGGAGCTCCAATATCTACCCATTTTTGATCTACCCATTTTTTTAAATCGCCCATTAGACCATTCTAGTTTTTTTACGCTTGTCGGACATTACTTTGCCACAACCTCTAGCGATGAAGCCACCATCTTTAGCTTTTACTTTTCCTTTACAAACTTTAGATGCATACATGTTTGCGTATGCTGACGGATAAACATCGAATTTTCTCTTCGCCGCAGCTTTACCTTTTGGACAAAGTTTGGCCATTATTTTTTAAGTTCTCTAACTATTCTTTTTTTTTCTTGTTTAAGATTTCTTTTACCTTTTGAAGTTTTTGCTTTTTCAGCATCAACTCTACCAAGTTCTTCAAGTCTGTTCATTCTTTTAGTGTTAACATGACCACCTTTTTTCATGTAACCCATTTTGTTTCTAACTTGAGTTGGTAGTTTTTTTAAACCTTTGTTATCAGCTGGTACAGCTTTAAGCATACCACCATCTTTTTTACCAGGTTTCATTGGTTTAGGTTTCATTGTTTGACCATATCTATCTGTAGGTTTAGGTCTTAAAACACCTGGACCTTTAGGTTTGATTACTTTACCACCTTTTTTCATAGCGCCTCTGTCCATAAGTTCAGTAGGTACTCTTTTAGATCTCATGTTTACACCTTGTCCACGTGAATACATCATCGGTCCCGATCTGCCGCCCATACCGCCGCCAGCTCTTTTTACTCTGTCTGCTCCTCTTGGTTGAGCAACTTGTGTGTTATATCTTCTATTTGCCATTATTTTTTTCCTCCTTTAAATATTTGAGTTCCCTTTATACCAAAAATACTTGCAACTACAAGTATCCATAAATTAGTGAACCATTTCGGCAGGTTACTAAAATGTTCAAAGAATGTATTTACCTTGTCCATCGCAGTTGGGTCGTCCGATATCACTGCCCATGCCAGAACAATAATAGGTGCGCTCAATATTCCGAGCACGAATTCGTCTTTATAATCGTTTTGTCTCGCTTCTAAAAGTTTACCTTGGTAAGCTTCTTCACCGCGAGCTTGTTTTTCTGCATGCAACAATTGTGCATCAGACATTGCTACTTTTGCCTTCTGTCGGTTTGCGTAAATTTTACTTCCCGCAGAAACGGCTAATTTAATTGCCGAGAACCACATATTAGTACCAAGTAGCTTTTACTGGTTTCTTATCAGCTCTCATTCTTCTTGTTCCTTTAACATCTACTGTTTGTGATGTTGATGGATCAGTAGCTTCGATAGTAACACCACCTGTTTGGTAACCATCTTTGCCAACGCCAAGTTCTTTTTCGATCTTAACGTCTTTGTTCATGAATGTTGAACCTCTTTGCCAATCTTTACTCATATTTATCTCCTTGTATTAATTATATCTATTTTTTTCCAAAATTTCTACCGAAATCGTGAATTTTACTCTTATCTGCCATGCCTTGTTTAGCTAATGACACACTTGCTCTTAATTTTGCTAGTTTTTCATTTTGAACAAGCTTATCTTCTTGATTTTCTTGGTTCATAAGTGCTTTTGCAGTGTCTAAATCAATTCTCTCTTGATCATCTTTAGCTTTTCTCTCATTTTCTTTAGCTCTTAAGTCAACTTCTCTTGCTTTTAACTTAATTAATGGATCACCACTGTACTCACCCATAATTTTTTGTTCTTCATCCATATATTCTTTAGTCATTTCAGCAATCAATTGTGCTTTTCTTGCATTAATCTTATTTGTTAGTGCTTGAGCTTGCGCAATCAACTGTGGGTTCTGTGGATTTTGTTGTAACATCATTTGCATTTGTTGTGCTTGCATTAATTCTTGAGAAAATTCTAATTGAATCTGTTCTTGAGCCATTAAACTAATTCTCTCTAGAATATTTTTCTGTAACGCAGCCATAACAGATGGTGAATTTTGTACCATATTAGATTGCATAAAATTTAAGTGTGAATCAATGTGTGCTTTGTGATCTTGACCTGGAAAAGCTTGAAAAGGTTTCATACCCATTGCAGCAATTTCTTCAAGTGAAGGATCAATAGGAGTTGGTTGTGCTGGTGGTGGTAAAATTGCATTTATATTTTTAACACCGATTGCATCATACATAGATCTGTATGCTTGATATAGATCGTGTATTTGTGGATTAGTTTGAGCTAGTTGTAATTGTGTTTGAGCCATAGATATTCTTTGTGTTTGAGAAAATATGTTTGGATCAGCTACTGGAATAATATCTATTCTATCATCAAAGTCTTGAACTTTAATATTTCTTGTAGCTCCAACAACATCGTATGGATATACAGCTGGTAAATAAGTTTTAAAAACTTCTGCTAATAATTTAAATTCTTGTTTTAGACCAACGTATAATCTTTTGTGAATCGCTGACATTACACGTGAACCACGTTCTAATAATGCAACCGTTGTACCCACGGCAGCTTGTTGGTTCATATCGCCTACTTGTGAGTCTGCGATAGACGCGAAGCGTTGGCCTGCTTGAACAACTATACCCATTAATGAAAGTAATGTTTGATCGGGTCCTTTAAATGGTAATTGCATAAACTGATCTCTGATGTTTCCACCAGGTGCATCTACATCTCTAAATTCACCAGGTTGTAAAGGTTGTGCATCATCTCTAATTCTTAATCCTCTAGTTTTAAAACCAGCTGGTAAGTTAGCTAATGTACCTGCATCTAATAATTGTCTTAAAGCTGCAGTTGCAGTTCTAGTTAAACCACCAATCATGTGAATTAAACCAAAACCATAAAAACCAGTTCCAGGTAAAAATTTAAATTGCACAAAATAATCTATTTTCTTTTTCATTGGATCTGTTGCTTGATAGTTTCTTCTAATTGATAAAACAGTTTGATTGTTTTCTGCAAACGTTACAATGTAAGGTAATTTAATTCCTGTAGGTTCACCTTCTTGATTAACATCTTCATAACCTTCTAAATCTAAATTAGTGTGCATTTCAAAAAGTGTATACTGATCTTCTTGACCATCTTTTGTAATACCTTCTAGTTCTAATTTTTTATCTGATAATTCATTTGATGTTACAGGAGGTTCTCCTAATTCTACATCTCTATAAAAACCTGCAACTTGTTGTTTTCTTAATTCATTAGCAGAAATTTTAATGACATGTACAATAGCATCTGTGTCATCTAATGATGTTGCTGAATAAGGTACAATTAAATCTTCTGCCGGTACAAATTTAGATACGGCTCTACCTAAAAGATCGTCATAATAAACTTTCTTAAAAGTAGAACCGGACAGGGGTAGATAGAAAAGCATTTGATCAAACTCTGGTTCATATTCTTTCATCTTATCCATAAGTTGATAATTCATAAAATTTTTAACACGTTTAGATTGTTCTTCTTTTTCAACATTGATAGCACCTAAAATTTGTGTTCTAACTGGACCATCACTTGGTAATAATTCTTTGTAAGCTGTTGCTTGAAATTGTGTAACCGCTTCAGCTAGTACAGGGTGATTAACACCTGACGCACCTTTGAAGGGTTCTGTTCTTCTCTCGTATTTGAAACCTAATAATTCTAAACCTTCTCTATAAGATTGTTCCCAATCTGCTCTTGATTCTTTGTACTCTGTGTATTGATCAAAAAGAGTTGAACCTAAAGATTCTAACTCACCATCAGACATGTCTTCTGCTAAATTTGCAAAGTGACCATCTGTGCTTCTGTCTGTACTAGTTGTAGGATCAAAAGTAACTTCTGCTCCTCCAGTTTCATCCATAACAACTTCACTTGTGTCTGTTGTAATAACTTCTTCTGAACCGGGAACAGCTACTTCTTTTTCTTGAAACTCTGTATCTTTAACTTCCTCAACTGTGTTGGGCAATGACTTATCTATACTATCTACCATATCTCTATCCTATTATTAAATTACACCTTTGACTGAATTTATACCGTACATATTTGGGTATGTAAAGCCTGAACCTCTTGATCTCTCTAAAGCTCTTTGTTGTTCTTCAGCTTCTCTTTGTTTTCTAACTCTTTCTTGTACAGCTTCAATATCAACAGCTTCTATGCCTTCTTGTCTTGGTGTGTAAAAATCTGTATCCAACATCGACTCATCACCAGCTATTTGTTGTTCACTTACAGCCTGTCTTTCAAGAGGAGTCATCTTCATAAGGTCTTGTGCTTCTCCAATTCTTCCTGACAAGAAAAAAGGTGAACCTAAAATTTCAGCTGTTGTCTTACCTTGTTTTCTCATGTTAAGCATATTAGCTACTTCAAGAGGTATTGCTGCTATACCTAAAGCTTTGCCTCCAACCTTTGCAACATTTTTAAGAAAGCTTGCTGTCTTACCTAATCTTCCTGTGCCAAGTTGAGTGCTTGAAGCATCGATGGTAAAGTCTCCTGCAAAAGGATTTTTAAAACCAGCTAATGTAGCTCTCATGGTATCAACATCTCCAACTGCTCCCAATGATTTACCTCCTCTTGCTATGACCTTTTCAGTTAACTCTGGCGCAACTCTTTTTGTCATGTCAACTAAAGTTTCTCTAGTTCCGTAAGGAGTATTTTTTAATCTAACTTCTAAATTGGGAGAAACAGATTTTAAATATGTTCTTACAGCATTTTTTTTTTCAGTTAATGTTTTAGCTTTTTCAAAATTTCTATTGAAACTTTTTCTTAAAGCAGATTCCGCCATATTTTCACTACCTATTGCAAATTGAACATTAAAAGCATTTCTTCCTCTTCCTGCTGTATGATGGATATGCATTGGAGAAAAAACAGATCTGCTTGATACACTTTTTGGATCATATGATTTGTTTAGTTTTTTATTAAACTCATCCCGAAGATCTTGGTTTTTTTGTATAAATCTTTTTTTGTTATACTCTTTGATTGCGGTATCATAATCTATTCTATAAAGTTTTTTATTTTTATCTAAATGTTTTGGAAAGTTTTCATAAGTTATAATTTTTGGTTTTCCTGATTTATCTAAAACATTTGTATCAACAAGTTTTATTTTAAAATTACTTTTTAAATCGGTTGGTCTTTTTTGGTTAGGATCTAAAAATTTTATATGTGATTGAGGTAAAGTTGCACCTGGTCGTCCTTGTAAATGAGCTTGATGTCTAAAAGCATTGTCAACTAAATCTCTCCAAAATAAATCTTTAGGAGTTGCATTTTTTCCAATGTTAATTGGAAACTGTCTTTTTTTTCCAATCATAGCTGCTTTTCTTTTTCTAAATTTATATAGTTTTTCTTTTTGAGCATCAGTCATTCCACTTTCTAAAGCTCTGCCTTTTATAACAGCCGCCCTAATTTCATCAGGATTCATTTTGCTGGTGTCAATATTTAAACTCATTCTCTTCACTTCTTTTAAGATAAATTTATCATTCATAAGTTTTCCTCTGGTAGTAACAAATTTACCCTTGTTAGATATTCCTGCTCTTTCTCTTCTAGTGCCCGCACTATCACTAGTAAAAGGTTTACCTCCTTTTGCTGTGTATCCTTTATCATTTAAATATTTTGCAAATTCAGTATCAGACCCTGTTATAACAGGTTTAAATTTTTTATATTCTGCTTTAAACTGTTTATCAGTTATTGTGTTCTTATTTATATCAGCTTGTCTTTCTACCTCTACTGCTCTTTTAGTTTTAGGTTCTGGCAAATCATAAATATCTTCTCTACCAAATTTTTCAATTGCTAATCTAACAGGACCAGAATCTGCATAACCAAACTTTCTACCAAACTCATTTAAGTTTGGTTTAGTCTTTCCATCAAATTCTTTTACAGCTTTTTCTAAACCTGCTTTGTCTACATTCTCACCAGGTATTCCTGAAAACCTTTTATTTTTTTTATTAAGTTCTATATCTTTTTCAGTTATTTTAACTGGAGCTTCTCCAGATTTCATAGCATCAATTGCACTTGCAATTGTAGTTTTTTGAGTTTCACTACCTAATATTTCTTTTGCAATTGCTTTTGTTCCTTTTCCTTCTTTCCATAATTTTTTTATTCTCGGTAAAAATTCTTCTACTGATTGTCCTTTATAAAATACTTGTCGTGGCTCGATTCTACCACCAACTTTATAGCCCGGTCTTAATCGCGTAAGTATATCTGTGAATAGCGTTTCGTCGGCCATTACACTCTGCCCATTCTTTCGCCTGAATCTCTGCCTACTTTTGATTCATGCGCTGTAGCTTCAGATTGATAAGAGCCTGGGCCGCTTTCTCTTGCTATAGATTCATTTATTTTTCTTTGTAATGCTTTTTCTTTTGCTTTTTTTGCTTTTTGTATAATATCTAAAGCAAAGTCTTGTCCTTTAGCCAAAGCTTTTTTAGCATTTAAAAATGGAGAAACTGTTTTATAAAAATTACCTAGACCTTGCATAAGTCCTTTTAAACCACCTGGGTTTAATTCATCTATTTCGTCTTGCACAGCAGCATCGTTAAAATTATTTCCGTATGGACCAAATCCATAATTATCTGCTGTTATTTCTCCTTTATCAATAGTAGTTATTCCTCCACCACTATCACCACTAGATTGTGGAATTTTTATAATAGATTTAATAGGATTGATTGGAGCAATGGTTGAAGTTGTTGATTGAGTAGCTGTATTAGTTTGTGGTGTTGTCGTTGTTGTTTGTGATGAAAACAAATCTAGGTAATCTTGTTTGTTAGGGTACTGTGATTGAAGCGTAGGATTGTTATCATAAGTATCACTTATATTAGTCATACCTCCTGTTGCTAATTCCATAATACCATCTGATCTTGATATACCATCTACTTCAGGCATAACTCTTAAAAAACGTTCTTTACTTTTACCTTCACCAATATCTTCCTCGTCTATATTATCATCATGTTTTCTTTTCTTTCTTACTTTTCCACCATCTTTCATTAAAGGCATTCCTAAAAGATTATAAACTTCTAGTAATCCACTTAAACCTAACTCTGCTCCAACGACAGCAGGGCCTCCAAGAAAATCTACAACTTTACTTCTAAAAGGTTTTTTTACTTTACCACCACCAGCCATTGCATCAGGATCACCATCATAATCTTTTAATTTTTCACCTAAAGATTTTTCTGGTTTATTCATTTTTTCTTGTAATCTTTTTGCAGAGGCTTTGTTCTCTGCCATAATTCTTTTTATATTTTCTTCTTGTGTAAGTTTAGGATCAACAGTAGGTTTTCTTTTTGTAGTTTTAGGAGCTTGTCCTATTTTAACATCTTTACCCTTACCTTTACCCATTAGCATTTTTAGAATACCGTCAGGTGTCATTGTAGTTGTTTTACCTTTTACCGTTACAGGTATGCCTGTTTGTTTCATCATTATTTCTGTTTTAGCTAAACCTTTTTCTTTCAGTTTTTTTATGCCTTCTCCTCCACCTTCATATTTAGCAAGTTGTTTTGGAGGTCTTGCTTTAAATGGATTTGTAATTCTATCTGGTGGAAACTGAATAACTTTTTTAGCATCAATAACTTTCTGTCTTGCTTTTTGTTTAATTTTAAGAAGATCAATTCCTTCAGGCATAATACCTTTAGCCGATTTGTAAGCTGCTACTAATAGTTTGTATGCGGTTTGATATGTCATTAATAATAATTATAAGTTCGTTTAGCTTGCGCTTCTTGCTTTTCGTCTTCTGGATGCCCTATAAATCCCCCTTGTCTAAATCGCATCACAGCTTGAGTCATACTATCAACCAAGTCATCGTTCTCTCCATACGGAAAGGCAGCACACTCTTCGACTACTTCTTCTGCAAATTTGTTATCTGGCGCCCAGACTTGCCCCGATTCAAATAACGGCGCAACGGCGTTTACTCTAGCATGTTTATCGTTACCTTTGCTAGGAGTGAAATTTATAACAGGTATCCCCATTTTTCGCAACTCATAAGTAAGAGGTAATCCTGATGCTTTGGCCTCTACAATAACTGTATCTGGATTCCAATACTTCCATTGATCGTAAGCAACTTTCTTAAGTTCTGGAAACTCTAGTCGTTCTTTGTGTGCATCAAGTAGAATAAGATTCGGTCCGCTGTCCTCGTTCGGATAAAATACGCCCCACGTTGTAATCGCAGAATAGTCAGCGGTTTCTTTTTTGAGGAACGCGGTATCGTAAGACTGGATAATATGTTCGAGCTTTGGAATATATCCTTTGTCCCAAACTTTCCACCATTCACGTTTAATGATTGATCCTTCTTCTGCTGTTGGATCTTGCATCCATTGTGCATTCCATTTACCAATGGATAGCGAAGCTTTGACCGCTTCAAGTTCTTTCAGTGCCCAATACTCTGGCCATACCGGTTTACCTGATGGCATGATTGCTGGAAACTCAATAACTTCCCATTGATCTGATTTTAATTCTTTTTGAGATTTAATTAACATTCCTGTTAAATCTTTTGTATTCCATCTCGTCATAACAACAACGATCGCTCCGCCAGGTTGAAGACGTTGTCTTGGTCCTGATGTATACCATTCATAAGCTCGCTCTAAAGCTGTAATGTTTAATGCGTCTTGCTCCGAATGTGGATCATCGATGATAAGTAAATCCGCACCACGGCCCGTTATGGCCGATCCAACACCGGCTGCGTAGTATTCGCCGCCCTGTTCTGTTTCCCATTTACCTGCCGCTTGACTATCCTCTCGTAATCTTGTTTTGAAAACGGATTGGTATTCGGGTGAATCGATTAGTGTTTTAGCTTTTCGTCCAAAGCGGATCGCTAATTCAGTTGTGTGAGTTGTCTGGATAATTTTTAAATCTGGTTTACGACCAACCATCCAAGCAGGAAGTAAGAACGAACTAAATTCAGACTTGGTATGTCTCGGTGGCATGTTGATAATAATTCTTTTTAATTTACCTTCTGCCAAACGGTTAAATTTTTCTGCAATTTTTTTGTGATGATCACCTTCTATGAATTCAGGCCATACGTGTTTTACAAAAGAAAGGAAATCAGATTTGACTTTGTTTTCGGTTTTTTTTTCAGAAAGCTTTATAGCGTACTTCATGAAATCTTTTTTTACGTCAGGAGGTAACTTGTCTATAATTTCTTGTTTCATAAAATTTTGTGCAGAATTTTTTTAGGCTTCTGTTTATTGCTATAAGTATTTTATACCATATCTATCTCTAAAACTAGGCATAAAGGTAAACTGTGTGGGACCCCTATGCGCAAAGGGTGTGTGGGGGTCAATTGTGGCAACAATGTGGCAATCCCTTTGGGACCCACCGGGCGCCCTGGCGCACAACCTGTGGTTGTTCTACTTTAGAATGATTCTAGGTAGCGGCCCGTTAGGGCCGCGACCCATATTGGACAGATAGTCTATTGACTATCTGGGAAAATATGCTAGTCCAATAATGTCATATATGCTTTCGGATTCATCTTACTAAACCTAGATAATCCCTCTTGCATTAACTCGTACTGTCCTAACTCCTCAAACTTCTTAACCATATGATAATGTATCGCCTCGCTTTGCGTTAACATTTCTGATTGACCAGAGTAAGGGTTAGTTACTTTTATATTTCTTTCTTCTGTGTTTGGTTTTGGTTTCATATTTTCCTTTCTGTTTATATGGGATATTATACCATAATTATTCTGCTGTGTCAACCCCTCTTTCTTTTATTGTTTTATCTGTATAAGGTTCGCCAAAATAATCTGTCCTTGTAAAAGTTTCAATTTCAATCGGCGTTTCAAGTGGCTCGGTTCGGGGAGCAAGGGCAACGATACGTTCTATATTTGCATTAGCAAAATCATTGTAACAACTATTGCTACAAAAATATTTGTAAAAGGTTTTCTCGTTCCACGCAGTTTGTTTTACTTTCCGAGTTCTTAAAACCTTAGAACCTTTAGAACCTCGCACACGATCTTGTGTGCGAGATTTGTGGCAATAAGTTCCATGACACCAATAATGACTACTCATATTTGACTCTCAAATTTCCGACTGCCGTTCTGTATGCGTCTGCGTCTAAGTCATAGTATGTCATGCAAGGTTTATTATTTTTGCTTAACCATGTTTTACAATCATCAGTCCACTTTGCTTTGCGTGTGATAAATGTTTTATGTTTCGTTGCGAAGTATGTAATGTAAAATGTTTTATCTTTTATCATCAATCCCCACTTGTTGCGTGATGATGTAGGTTGTTGCGTCATCATCTAAAGTTTTTAATGCATTGACTTTCTTTACTGCCTCGTCAAATGTATTAATCGGCTTTCTTACTTTCTCAACTGAGAAATAATCCTCGTTAAGTTTTTGTAGTATGTAGTATTGCATATGTCCTTTCTGTTATTAATAGGACTATCCTATAACAGATAGTCCTATATGTCAAGTGTTAATTCACACTTTCGTATTGCTTACGCAACGCAATTTTTTGTTCTCTCGTTTGCGTTTTGTTTTTCATACCTTTAATCATAGACGCAAGATTGCTAGGATTGTAAATCGTCAAGCCAGTAGAATT
>ERZ651776.5637-NODE-5637-length-10696-cov-4.530370_pt1 | contig 10696 bp, 15 predicted proteins | sample MGYA00514761_ERZ651776 | MGnify/ENA metagenome assembly ERZ651776 | reverse complement strand
TGAAGAGAGCATGTTTTCCCCGTCCCGGGACGAGTACGGTAAGGGTCTATAAATATGAAAAATAGGCGTTTTTCCACGTTTTTTTCTTCAAAAAATGACTTCTCAACAGTCTGTAAATACGAAAATCATTGCACGTCTCCGTCATGTTTTGGGACACTGTCGAGAAAATGATGCGTTTATAAGAAAAGTGATATTTGATTTGATAGTTGTAGACCTGACTTTTTGTAAACACATTAAATTGGAATTTATTTGGTTTGTAATTGAGGGGACGATCCCCAAATTATTGCTAAGCTAAACATATAAAAAGATAATGTTCCGGCTTCTACCCCAGAATTTTTGGTTCGAGCTCCTTCTTTCTTCTTCTTTCTTGTATAATTTCTTCTGCTGCAGCTAATGATGTTTTTTCCTTTCTTGGTTTTCCTTTCATTGCCTCTGCCCATTCTTCTGGATGAGTTTCTTTATAGATTACACTACCATCTTCTCTACGAGGTCTGCCTGTAAATTGTGGAACTTGTTCAGGCATTCCTTCATTCCTATCTTTCTTTGATGCTTTAGGACAATAGAAGAAACGAGATGCTCCACCTAAATCATCTATTGGTTCTACATACTTTCCATCTACCATAGAGTAATCACCATATATAGCATTCTTTTTACTATGTGATGGTTCTGTTCCTTTTACTACTCCTCTTTGTCCTGTTTTGTTTCCACTCTGTTCATCAAGTATCTTACCTGCTTCTTCATCAAAGATAATGTTTGCAGGAAATCTGCCTTGTGATGGGTTATAGTTTTCACTTCCTTTACTATCTCCATATATAGATGCATCACCATGTCCAAATCCACCTTTAGTATGTGGATTTTTGGCAAATATATCATCATTATCACTTACACCAATTCTACTCTCATCTATGTTTATACCACCCGTTCCCCATTCTAAAACATTATCAACTATCGTTTTTTCTGAAAGTGGTTTTCTTGCCATAACTATTGGTTCGTGTGCTGGTTTAAGAGCAGTTCCCCAACCTTCGTATTGTTTTGCTTCATCAGTAGCAGGAGCAGTTATAGATAATTTTGATGTTTTGGATGGTGCTACTTGCTGTCCTCCGATTTCTCTATCACTTCTATTAGAACCATCGAATTTACTACGAGGGTCATACTCACCAATAACTGCACGTTCAACTCCGGCTTTTTTATCAATCATCTTACTGATATTTTGTGATTTAGGAAAACCACTACCATATATCCACATTATCTGGTCTCTTATTTCAAATCCTGCATCTTCTACTCTTACTGCCATTCTGTGATAAGTTCTACTTCCAGCGAATGAAAGTAAATAACCACCTGGTTTTAGAACTCTTAAACATTCCTCAAAGATTTCTTGTGAAGGAACATCGTAATCCCATTTTTTACCCATAAAGGATAACCCATACGGTGGGTCTGTAACAATAGAGTCAATAGAGTTATCATCTAACTCTTTTAATTTATCTACACTATCTCCTAATATTAATTTCATACAAAAAATTTATATTTATCTAATCTATTTTTAATTAAATCAAAGTATTCTTTTTCTTTTTCTATAAGAACACATTTACGATTTGTATTTACACATACTTCACCAAGTGTTCCACTACCTGCAAAGTTATCTAATATTGTATCACCTTCGTTTGTCAACATTAAAACCAATCTTTCTATTAGTTTATATGGTTTTTGTGTTGGGTGTTTTAGTTTTTCTTTACTATTGTGTGGTAAAGCTGATATATCATCCCAAACATCACTCAAGTTTATACCATCTTTCAATATACCTTCTGTATATATTTTTCTATTAGTTTTTGGTTTTATCTTTATGGTATTAAAATTTCCTTTATCACCATTTGTATAATAACATATAGGTTCATATCCACTTGACAGTGCCTTTCCACGAGAAGTATTAAATGCTCTTTTTCTACTCCAAATGATTATTCGTTTTTCAGTAAAGTATTCATCAAGTATGAGTGAAATGTGGCGATTGTATTGTCTTCCAGTAAAGATTGCTAGATTTCCATTCTCTTTTATTACTCTTTTGTATTCTACAATTACTTTTTTTGCCCATTCCAAATACTCATATAAATCTTTCCATTGATTATCCCAATCTTCTTTTACTACACCAAAGAATGGCCAATCAGTTATAATATGGTCTACACTATTATCATCTAACTCTTTTAATTTATCTACACTATCTCCTAATATTAATTTCATATTATTTTATATTGTTTTTACAATTCTTTTTATGTTTGAACCAACCTCCACATTTGCATTTGATATAATGTACAGTTGTTGCTATAATTGGTAAGGATGCCATTGTAGTCCAAATGTTTGGATGAAAGTGTTCACCACAGATTCCTAATATATGTCTAAAGAATTCTACCATTATCCAAATATTTCTACTCTTATATCTTTCATCATTTCAAATCCTCTTTCATCTAAATGAAATCTACCTTCTGAAATCATTCTATCCCAACCACAGAAATATACCCAAGGTTTCTCATCTGTACTATCAATCAAATCAAGATAGTGTTCATGTACATATCCTTTTCTAAATTCTTTTCTGAATTCTCTTGATAATACAGGCACATATTCAAAGTTTGGTAATTCCTCTTGTATCTTTTCTAATTCTTTTCTATACAATAAATCATCTTCAGTACGAGTACCAAAGAATAATTTTATATTTTTAAATGGAATTTTATTCTGATGAAGATAATTTATCATTGAACGAAATGGTGAGATACCTGAACCAGTTGATACAAAATAGATATCTCTATCCATTAGATTATCTGGTAAAGTAAATACTCCCATTGGTCCTCTGTAAACAACCTCATCTCCAATCTTTGCCTCATTAAAAAGATACTCACTCATTGCTCCACCTTTAAGATAAGTGATAATAAGTTCAAATCTATTTGTTCCATCAGGCCAAGATGCTATTGAGTAATTTCTTACTATACTATCTGGTTCTCCTATTTTTGCAATAAGTTGAACCAACATACCAGGAGTAAAATTGATTTCATTATATAATGGTGATTCAAATACAAATCTCCAATTTGATTTTGTTTCTTTTATTACATCTACTAAAACTGCTACATTCATCTATTATTATATTTATCTACCATTTTATTTAACATTCTCTTTTGATGGTCATCATAAAATTGTTGTTTCATCATGCCAGATAACCATTCTACTTTAATCTTATGTATTCCATTATCCTTTGCGTACCATTTAATTAATCTTTCAAGATATTGATACTGATAATCTTCAAATTTATTTCCTTTTAGTTTTTTCATTTAAATTATTTAGAATAGGGGGAAACTAATCCCCCTTATTCATTTGTAAATAATTGATAACCTTAAAACTGAGGGATATCATCCCCTTCAGTACTTTCGGTGTCATCCACTTCTTTGAAAAGTGGTTCACCATTTTCATCTCTTTGGTATTTCTGTACCAATTGTTTGATGTAAGTTCTTTCAGAATCAACACCACCATCTTGTGAGAAGAATGGGTAGATTGAAATTTCAGCGGCCTCGTTAAGTTCGAAACCATCGTAGATTAAACCAGCCATCTCAACAGATGCTCTGGTGGAAACCATTGAAGTTAGTTTACCATTCTCACTCATTGATTGAGTTCTAGTATGGTGAGAGATTTCTGCGATTGCTTTTAAATCATACTCATTAACTTCAGGAAACATAAACTTTAATAATCCTAATTCTTTAACATCATCAAGAACATCCATTTCGATAGTAACAAATCTATCTAAGATTGCTCTATCCATAACTCTTGTTGAAGTATATTCATTACCAATGTTAGCCGTAGCGATAAAAGTAACACCTTCAGCCACATTCACAATTGGTGAACCATCAGCCTCATCTAATCTCAAGTATCTTTGTCCTTGGTCAAGAACAGTCATTAAGATATTCCAAGCATCTGGATGAGCTCTCGATAACTCATCTAACAGAATCACTGCGTTTGGAGTTTTGATTGCCGTAACAAAAGCGGATTCTGAAAAGTATGTACCTTTCTTTTTATCAAAGTGAGTATTACCAATCAAAGTAGCTCTCGGGTCTTGAGTTGCCCCAAGGTTGAAATAGAAATCTGGTCTATCCAACGCGTTCACTAGAGCTTTGGAAGCCATAGTTTTACCACATCCACTTGGACCAGTCATCATAATATTTTTAGCTCTCACAGCACTTCTGATAAGATATTTCCATTTCAGTTCTTCCATAACCAATTCAGTTGGTTTAAGAGATACTGAACCTTTGTGGATAAAATCTTTGATTGCGGTGTGGTCACCTTTATCTTCGAATTGTACACCACCTTGGTCTGTATTCATAGGAATAACTAAGGAGTTATAAACATTCATATCAACTTTTCTGTAAGATTTCTTACCATTCTTATTGATGTAAGCTTGAACCGCCATTCCTTGATTGAAGGCTGATTTTCTTACACCTGTGGTAGCTCCTAGAGTACCAACTTTTACCCCTTGGGTATCGATTAATTTGAAAGTGTTACCAAACTTTTCAACTTTGTACACTTCTGTGGAAACATATCCAACTTTAAATTCATTCATTTTACTCATAATTTATTTGTTTTAAGGTTTATTAATTATTAACTCATTTACTTTGTAAATATACGAAAAAAAATCCATATATCCTAGTCTTTTTTCATTTATTTTTGTAAAAATAATTGGTTCATTGTTTTAGTGATTTGGTTAAGGTTTGTAACATCTACAAACTTAGCTCCTTTACCATACATTGTTTTGAAACTTCTTTGTTCATATGAACTAGCACCATAATCTGATACGAAGTAGGATAGGGTTTTGATTCCCATACTTTCAATCATTTTAACCATCTTACCAGTATGTCTTTCAGCAGAATCACCAGAGTAGTAGAAACTTCTACCACCGAAGTAAGGTTGTCCATCTGATAGATTTAAGAAGTAAGAATCCATATCATTGTTAATTGGAATAAAAGATTTCATAATTGCTTCAAAACATAATCCTTCTGGTGTTGTACCATTTGGTCTTAAACCACCGAACATTTGTTTTACTTTAGAAAACTTTTCTGTTTTAGAATCGTAAGCCATAACGATATATGGTTTCTCGTTTTGAGTACATCTGAAAGTTACTTGAACTTGTAAGTTAGGAATCATATCAACTGCCTTACACATTGCAACTACATTAACCATTGTATTTCTCCACTTCTCACCATTCATAGATGAACTAGCATCTATTGAGATATGTAAGTTAGCCTTTTTGTAAGAATCAACTTCTGAGAATTGGAATACGTTTTCGTTTCCAAATCCTAATGATGAAATCATTCTCTTATCAATTCTACCAACTTTCTGTCTGTTGAAAACTGTTGTTCTATCTTCACCTCTCACTTGAAGTTTCTTACCTAACATTGTACCAAGTTTGATTCCTTTCTGAACTTCTTCTTGATAATCCATTGTAACAGCACCCTCACCCCAATACTCTGTTCTAGTCATTGGAAACATTTGTGATTCAAACAATCCCTTAGTCATTTTTTTAACTACGATACATTGAACTGATTGATTACCATAGTAACCAGTATTAACATCCTTACCAACTTCTTTCATTTCAGAACCACTCTCTTCAATAGCGTTTAGGTTCTTAGAATCTGTTTTAGTAATTGAAGTTTTCTGAATATCACCATCCATAAACTTTTTTTGTTTCTCTATTTTCTTTTTAAGTAAATCTTTTTGTTTATCTGAAAGTTGAACTGAGTTTGTTGAAGGAGAATTATCTTCAGATGGTTTACCACTTTCCATATTATCAGGTAAATTACCAACATCCATTCCATTACCACCAGTTGGAGATTCATCAGAATCACCACCCATTGGAGATTCACCAATCGATTCTAATAATTCATTGAACTCATCATCACTCATTCCCTCATTAGAAGAACCACCTTGTCCATCATCAGAACCTTGTTCATCAGAAGAAGAACCATCACCATTACCATTTTGTGGTTGTTGAGAATCATCATCAGTTGGTTGATTGATATTTGATAAAATTACCTTGAACATATCAATAGCAACTTCTAAGGATTCTTGTGAGTTAGTTAATCTACTAATTGTATTTAATCCAACTAACTTGTAAATTTTTCTTAATCCTTTCAGTTTAGAAAGTTTAGTATTTTTGTTATGTAGATTAATAATTCTAAACATATAACTTTGAATAGTTTCATCAGTATATTCATCAGATAAGAGTGCCTTATCAATTAACTTATCATTGAAGTACTTATCGTACATTTTTCTATAATAATCTCTGTAACCAGGTGCTGATTTGAATACGAAGTTATCTATTCTTCTATCTTCAACATAGTTCCAAAGGTTTTTAATAGTTTCTTGAGTATTGTAAATACCTTTTTTAATAGCCCCCTCAGTTATATGAATAGGTATTTGAGAAGATAAATCTAATAATAATTTGAAATCGGAAAGTTTAATGTGAGAACCCTCGTGAAGTGCCAGTCCAACTGCCACATCAAAATCTTTAGGTTCTGTAATCCTACTACCAATAACAACTGATTTACCATCGGTATAAGAATCACCTCTTTCTTTAAACTTAACAGGTATAGATTCGTTGGTTACAATATTAACAAAGTTAGATATTGCTCTTTTAGAAGAAGCCAACTTATATAAATCTAGGGATTTCTTTTCCTTATCGGAAAGTTGGTTAACGATGATATCATCTGTATCGAAATCATCATACCAAAAGGAAGAATTGTTGTATTTACTCATAGTTTTAAGGTTTAATTATCACTCATTTACTTTGTAAATATACGAAATATATTTGGAATAAACAAGCTTTTTCTTATTTATTTTTTATCTGTACAAAGTTACTACCGAACCGAACTCATCATCAAAAACTTTTACTAAATTTTCATAGTCTCCGCTCATCATTTTATCTAACATTTCTTTGATATAAGAATCACCCATACCAAGTTGTTTACCAAATTTCTTAGCAGTACCCAATAGGAAATATGCATTTCCTTGAGGACCTGTTAAATCAATTTCAATTCCGTTTGTTTGTTGTTTTTGCTTAATCATATATCACTTATTTACATAGTAAATATAGTGAAAATAAACCACAATTCCTAATAAAAAGTGTTAAAATTATGTTAAAATTTTATGAATGATAATATTCAAAGATGGGGTTGTCATTATTCATTCCTTTATACTTCCATCCTTGCTCAAGAAGATTTAACTTCATAGCTGCAGAATTGTATTTTGGAGAAAATTCCTTTGTAATTTTGATTGGTGGTTTTTTATACATTATAATAAATCGTTTGGTGTTCCTCTGTATATTCTATATGAATCCTCATCAAAGTGTTGTGTAGATACCTCAAAAACGATTGAGTTCTCTTCTAACGATATTAATTGATGTGGTTGTCCTCTTTCTATTAAAACAGAATCTCCCTCCTTAATGATTCTACTATCGTGTAATCCATCTTCAACATCAATCCAATTGAATTGAAAACTTCCTTGTTGAATATACCAAGTTTCTTTCTTTTTAAGATGATAATGCATTGAGAAGTTTGCCATCTCCTTTTCAAACACTAGTAATTTACCACAATATTCTTCATCATTGTGTATCCAAAGTTCGTATCCCCAAACTTTTTCTACTCTTTTTGGTGGTTTTACATCTATTGGTATAATCATAATTCGTATTTTTTATTTAAAAATAATATATCTTCTTCACAATGAGTCAAACTCCATTCATTATAACATTCATTTACAATTCTCGAATTGATTGTATCTAATTTTCTAATATTAGGTCTAACTATTTGAGGATATATTTTTTTCTTTTCAACAGTTAAGTTATTATCTAAAATAGAACTTGCTAAATTTCTATGTGTTAATGGTTTGGTTTCATCAAAATAGTTAATTACTTTTTCTATATTTTGAAAACTTCCCATTAAAAACATATCGTGTATAAATGAATGACCTTCATCATTACTTATCTCACAATGAGCAAATAGTTTGTTATCAGATTCATTATTAAAAAAATCAATCCAATTATCACATTCTATCCACAAGTCTGGTCTCATCAAAACAACATTATCATATTTTATATTAGAATTTTTAATCAATTCTAAACATTTTTTCCAATGATATTTTAACTTTATATTTAATTCTTTATTTCTTAACTCATCAACATCTGAAAATATACTTTCATCAGTTAAACAAACATTAGCATTAGGAATATATTTTTGTATAGTTTCTTTTGTAATATTTTCTAGTAAATCAATATTTAATTTTTTATTATACTGATGTGAAGTTTTCCATGTTGAAAAATAAAAATCACAATCAACTATATTTTTAAAAGTCCAAGAGTTTTGAGCCAACTCAAATTGCCTGAGTTCACTATGAACTAATATTGCATATTTTTTATTCGTAATCATAATCGAAACTACTATTCATTTTATCTACTTCTTGATATAATGCATCGAGTGATTCAATTATATTCTGAACTTCATCCCACTCTTTTTCTTCAACTGCATCTTCAAGTTGCCCAATAATTCTAAGAATTTCTTCTGATATGTCCATATATTATAATATTTGTTTATATGGAATTAAATATAAAGAAAATACAAAAACCGAAATTATACGTTAAAAAGATATTATCTTTTTCCCTGTCCTCTGTACTTCTTCTTGTAATTCTTTGCTTGTTTACTGTTAGAAGTTTTAGATTTAGCGTGTACTCCTGGTCTTTTTTTCTTTGCAGACTTTAGAAGATTTCCTAATGTTAATGCCATTTAATTTATTTAATGAATTTTTTGTTTTTAAGTGCTCTTGCAGTTTTAATCCAGTTCTTTCCAATTGGATTATACACTTTTTTTCTTACAAAAGCATTTACTGCTTTCTGTACTTGTTTTGCGATAGGTTTATAAACTGTATTATCTACAATTCTAAAGTTACCACCGAATAAGTTTTGGAATTTACCTAAATTGTTTTGAACATCTTTCCAAGATTTGGTAAGTAGTTCATCAGATAGAACTCTATCTCTATTTTTGTTTCGTTCTTTTGCTACTTCAAGTGAAGTATTTACAAATACCATATATGTATCGTAACCAAGTGATTCAGCGTATTTCTTATTTTTTGCAATCTTACCATATACATGACCAGTTCCATCGATAATCATACCTAATCTACCAGCTTCATAAAATTTCTTCTGAAGTTGAGTTAATCGTTTTGCGTTATTTCTAATAGAGTCATCATTATTAGAAATTTTATCCCAAAGTTCAGCATCTTCTCTTTCGATTCTTGCCAAATCTTTTGGGTCAATACCATTATCCTTTAATCCTTTTTCAAATGCCGAATCCGAATTAACTGATTTAAGACCTGTTGATGCGAATGATTGTTTTAATCTCTTATCAATACCGAAGATTTCCATGGCAGTAAATGATTTACCTGAACCAGGTCCACCTGCCATGAAAACACATTTGAGAATACCAGGGTCATCAACGCCCTCGATAATCATCTGTTCTAATAAAGATTCTTTTATGTTCAATAGTTGTTCTTCGATATCATACATTGAATCGACAACTACTGTTTCAGTAAGTAGTGATTTTAAACTCAATTTTACTCCTTATTTTTTAGCTTTTGGTTTTCTACCAGCTCTTGGTTTTCCTTTTGCTGCTTTTACAACATCTTTAGATTGTTTACCAACCTCTTTGATTGCATCTGCAACATCACCAAGTTCTTCTTTTACTCTTTTAGCTCTTTTCTTTACAGTTTTTGCAACTTTCTTTACATCTTCTACTGCATCTTCGATTTCATCAGGAATAAAATCCCCATCTCTATCGTTGATTTTACCTTGTTTGTAGAATCCGAAATAATAAACTCCTGCTCCAATTGCAAGAATTGCTAAAATAATTAAAATTGTTTGCATAATTTTCTTTTTTTTTGATTAATAGTATTTCTACTTGTATATAAATATACGATTATTTTGTTTTATGTTTTATTCTTTAAATTGTTGTTTTTTTATTCTTTACTTCGCTACAAGGAAATCATTATCCTCTAACAAAAGAGCCTCTCTAGTACTGGTTACTGGTATTTTTGGAACATTTTTGGGTGTTACAATGTCTTTAGTTTCTTTTGACACTAGTGTTGAAAATTTTGATCAAAGCGTCCCAAGCCTTATTTCCGGACTTCAAACAGCTTTCATAACTTCTTTATTTGGTCTGTTTTGTAATATTTATATCAGGTTTATGGAGAAGGTTGAAACTGAAAGTGATGATCTTGGAGAGGAGCTATTAAAGGGGATAAATAATCTTACAAAATCAATTTCTGATGATTCAGAATCTTCCTTAGTTTCTCAATTAAAACTTTTAAGAACAGAAAACACTGATGGGTTTAAAAGAATTAATGAGTCATTCCAAAATTTCGCTGAAAAAATGGTTGAAGACAATTCAAAAAGTTTAAAACAATTATTGTTGTAGGTATGGGTGGATCAATACTTGGCTCTGAAGCTATACATTGTTTTCTTAAAAAAAAAATTAAAAAAAATGTTTTATTTTTAAATAATATTAATCAAGAAAAATTAAAAGAGATTAAAAATAAAAAAAGAGAAAAAAAAACCCTATTTATAATAATTTCTAAATCTGGCAGTACAATTGAAACATTATCTAATTTTTTTGCTTTAAAAGTG